>Ga0209187_1000290_pt1 | contig 101072 bp, 74 predicted proteins | sample BantaG_FD_187430 | JGI IMG/M metagenome (GOLD analysis project Ga0209187, IMG submission 187430) | Marine algal microbial communities from Bantry Bay, Ireland - BantryBay_4 metaG (SPAdes) (version 2) | ecosystem: Host-associated > Algae > Red algae > Unclassified | place: Bantry Bay, Ireland...
GCCCTGAAAAGAAAGCCGGAGGCTTGAAGGCAATTAGCCGGTCGGTGACCGAAGGGAACCACCGGAATTCATTGGGAAATAATATGAAGCGCTGGAAGCGCGGTCGGAATAGAAACCAATATGGGCCATGCCTTTCAAAAAAGCAGAGGTCAAATCATGCGTGCTCAGAATACGATTTTTAACTGAAAATTGTACGGTTTTAGCCAGCTGGCGCGGTGCTGCGCCTCGTTCCGAGTTCTCTTCAAACACAGGGGGCCCATCCCTCGTTGCCTCTTACGTCTGCACGTAACCCGGCGCTGCGACCGCTTCGCGGCCTTGCACTCGGGCTACCATATCCCACCCCCTTGGGGCGGATTCCCATAATGTCACATGTCGCAGAAGATAGGCTGGACCGCATATCTATGTGCCATTGGGGTCAGACACGTTTTTTCTTTAGTGAAGGGTAGTAGCTCGCGCTGCCGTCGCGTTGCGACTCACGTTAAGGGACTGGCAATACCCGGACGCGGATGAATTCCGCGCCAAGCTGTTGGGTTCCATAATCCTAAGAAGCAGTGATGCGCCGCAGGCCAAGGAGCGGCGGTTTCCAACCGCCGACAGTGGGATGAATTTCGCACACCACAAATCTCGTACTCGCGTCTGGTGCTATCGAATGCCGTTGCTTGGCGACTGGGAGTGCATTGAAAAGTGCTGCGGCCGCTTCGCGGCCTTGCACACGGGCTACAATATCCCGCCCACTTCAGGGCGGATTCCCACGATGTCACATGTCGCAGAAAATAGGCTGGACCGCTTATCTAAGTGCCATTGGTGTCAGACTTAATATGTGCCCGACCGCTTCATCCGTCGGCGGTTGGAAACCGCCGCTCCTTGGCCTTCGGCGATTCCCACCCAAAAGTGCCAATGTAGGCTAACACAAGGAAAAGGTCATAAAAGGAAGGTGTCAGACTCATTCCTGTAAGACTCATTCCTGTAGCGGGTGTCCAATATCCCGCCCACTTCAGGGCGGATTCCCACGATGTCACATGTCGCAGAAAATAGGCTGGACCGTTTATCTATGTGCCATTGGGGTCAGACTTAATATGTGCCCGACCGCTTCATCCGTCGGCGGTTGGAAACCGCCGCTCCTTGGCCTTCGGCGATTCCCACCCAAAAGTGCCATTGTAGGCTAACACAAGGAAAATGTCATAGAAGGAAGGTGTCATAGAAGGAAGGTGTCAGACTCATTCCTGTAGCGGGTGTCAGACTCCAATGGCACTTAGATAAGCCGATTTGTATCAAAAACGAATGAAAATCCAGACGACTAAAGGCGCGTAGCGCTGATCCATTGATAGCCATGGTTGACGACCGAAGTGAGGAGGCCGTGGTCCCGGCGGATTCCGCCTCTAAGCCGCGTAGCGGCGACACCCCAGCGGATGAAAAGCGTATGATAAACGATTCCTATTAATTTTGGAGGTCCCGTTTTAGTGGATTCCGAGCACAACAGGATGCAAGCAGCATATAAACTGCGTGGGGCTAACGTGTGCGGGATCGCGTAGCCTTCCAAGGCGGTGTCGAAGCAGGGTGTTAAGGGAATTCGTCCCGAATGGCGCAATAAATTCCGGGCTGCTTTGGTGCCTGAAACCCGGCATTCTCATTTCATTTCTAAGAAATTCTCAAAATCGAATCGGTTTATATCGGCCCGAGGCTGGGCCTGAATATTTATTTCTCGGATAAAACGCATTGTTTTCCGAGGTTTCGCCTCAAGGATTCAAAAGTTGGCATGCTTGTTGCTTTCCAACTGGGCATAACAGCAAACAACAAATAATAAAAGTAACCATCAAGCACAGCTCGACAAGAGCAACCAATTTACCACGGAGAAACGAACGCATACCTTATAAAATCAACTGCTTAGCAGATTAAACCTTAGCGATTCGACTCCCGTGGACCTTTTTATTCCTTCCTAAAACCAAACCAAAAACCTCCTACCTAAACCAAACTTCATATTTCATATACCTAAACATAACCTATCCTTCCTAAAGCGCGGTTCTGAGTCCTTCAGACCGCGCTTTTTTTATGCTATCTTCCAATACGTATGAATCCATCCATTCAAAAAATCAGTCCCATGATCGCAGTGTCGGATCTGCAAAAAAGCATTGCGTTCTATTCTCATTATCTTGGGTTTACCGCTACGATTGATTCACCCGATTACGCGGTGATCGAGCGCGATGGTGCATCGATTCATCTCAAGCGGGCTGCCGATCAATCCGTGTTGGATGCGGTTCGTGGGCAGATTGAGATGTATATCGAAGTCACAGGGATCGAGGCGCTTTGGGCGAAATTCGAAACGCTTGACTGTCCGACCCGATACAGGCCGCTTTTTGACCAGCCCTACGGCATGCGCGAATTCCACCTAGATGACCTAGGAGCCTGTCGGACTTAGCACATTCGGCTGCGAATTCCTCACTTTGGCCCATACGATCCGGACGAATCGATTAATTAGTCTCAACTATCTCTCACGAATCGTCCAAACCGTCTGGTCTCAAACTGAGAAACCCTCGCTCGAAAGCCTAAGTCCGACAGACTCCTAGACGGTGTCCTGCTGTTTGTTGGCGAGCCGATTGGTTAGGGTACGTTCCGCGCTGCCGGTTTATTTTGATGCGGCAGTGAAGCGTATCTCACCGAGGCTCACGACATCGAATTGTCCATGGCTGCGGAAGTTTTCTAGGATGTCGAGATAGACGGTGCGAATTCCTGACCCGGTTTCCAAGCGCAATACGGTCGCTTCGCTTTGATCGGTTGTCGATCTGCTAAGCTCGAACTCGCCAAGCTTGCGCCACGTTTTGCGCACCGTATCTTGATCGGCTAAGTCGGGTTTTTCACTGCCGTAAATTGCCACTCGTTTTAGACCGCTGTGAAAGCCGTTTGGATCCGCGCTCTGCCACAAGACCAATTGAGCGAGATTGTAGGTCTTCCCGAGGTCGATATTGATGTGTTGATCCCGGATGGTTCCCCGAGGGGATGTCCAATCGCTCTTGTCGGTATGTTGGTGAGCTGGCCAAGTTTTCGGGGTAGCGTCTCCCGTGCGCAAGGCCTTTTGCAATCCGCTTCCATCCGCGAGCCGACTGGCCGCTTTCCCATCGGAGTTCTGGGTGTTGATGATTTGGGGCTGAATGACAATGAGATCCCTGGGGAGAGCTTGGGTATTTGGAGCAGGCGCCGTGCTGGTCCGTGGAGCTGAAGCCGCCAAAGCTGGAGCGGCAGACGTTGGGGCGGTTTGCCTACTCGTGTCGGTGTCCGTGGCTTGGATCGTAGTCGTGAGGGGTGGAGATGAGAGCGGTGTGGTAGCGATATAGGCACGATCCGCAGGCGAGAAGGTGTCGAGGTGGATAACTTTCACCATGGCCTGCGGGTCGATGAGGACGAGGTATTCGCCAATTCGATTGGCTAGCTTAAGTTGCTTGGTTCCAGATGTCGTTTTCCACATCCGCATTTTTTGCGAAGCAAACGGAGCCGACCATGCCTTGATTTCCGCTTGGTCAGCTGCAGATAGTTGGTTCAGTTGGAATGGGCGTACCATCTTTCCATTCTTGAGCATGTTGACGTTGGAACCAACTAGTGCGAGAAAAGTTGCTTCGACTTTCTTGTTATTGGCGGTCCAAACGCGGGTGGGCAGTTTAACTGGGGCAGGAGCTTGCGGGCCTGATCTAGGTAGGACATAAATTTGAAGTTGTTTGATGAGATAGTCGCCCCCATTTTTAGCGAAGGTCCAGTCTGGGTGTAGTCCGAGGCTTGAACCGATACCGATGTCCATCGGTTTCTTTTTCCAATTGTTGATGCCAATGAGGGTTTGTTTGGTGCCAAAGTTGTGGATCTGCAGTGAGCCATAAATCTTCTTCGTGTTGTATTCATCTCCAAAATCATATGTTTCTGTTGAGGCATTTGGAATCTGTTTTGCGTTTCGGTGGTTGTAGTCGTACGGCCAGATTTCGATGTTACCACCGACTGTGAATGTGCCGTTTTTTACTCCCTCAACATTTGAAAGAACCGTGAGATCTTGCACCTCGGTTTGAAAGACGATTTTATTTTCTGCGGTCGGAATCCGTAATTTGGCAAGATCATCCGTGAAGGAGGTCATGCTTGCGTAGCAGGCTTTTTTGGGGCCGCCTGCTTTCTCCAGGGTCAGACGGTACGCAACTCGGCTAAATCCTCCGGGGTACTTTTGTACGAAGGCATTGGCTTGATCAACCGTGTAGTTGATGTCGCCTCCCTTTGGATTACTGAAGTCTACTTCATAGACCATGGCATAGGAACGAAGCTCTTGGGCGAGTAAGGAGCTGAAGTCTGCCGTCTGTTTACCTCGGGATTGCGCATGTGATTCGACTGAGCTGCCTCCCCAAAAAACGATACTGGTGAGCGCGATGGCTAGAGGTCGGACGACGCGAGGACAGACGAGTTCTCTGAAACCTGAAAGGGCCCAGCAGATGCGTGATGCGGATCTCCGAACAAAGAGCGAAAGATTCATATATTTGAGTCTGTCGAATCTCTCATTGCTTGCAAAGGGGCAAATCTCTTCCCCGTGGATTTTTTCCGATGCGCCGACGTCAAGTCACAGGGAAAGGAGGAGGTAGCCTTTGGGTTTCGTTTTCCCATCAGCTATCGGATTGGCAAATCCAGTCGGGGTATGGAAAGCAAGTGTCTGGAAATTCGGCTTGCGCCTCCTGCAGCATTTCGGCCCATTCGACTTCGTTGTAGCGCCGAGAGATATGTTGCAGGACCAAGCGGTCGACCTGAGCATCCCGCGCTAGCGCGCCTACCTTCTTCGTTGTCATGTGTCCGTGCTGTGTCGCCAAGTCAGCATCTTTTTCGAGGTACTGCGCTTCGCAGATCAAGGTGTGTGTGCCCGCCAGCCAATCGATGACCGCTTCGCGTTGGGCTGAATCATCGAGATTAAAATCGGTCAAATAGGCGAGGCTATCTCCTTGGGTTTCGGTGACGAGTGTCTCGCGGAGGTCGCCAAGGCGATGGTGCGCGCCGTCAATTTCGATGGATTCATCGTCGGGCACGTTTGAGCCGGTGACAATTCCGAGCCAAGGCCCGGTTTGTAACTTCAATGCGTCGAGCTTATCGAGGTTGACGTTTCGCTTGGAAACTTCTTGCACCTTGTAGCCGATGGATTCGATGTTGCCGTGGGGGAGGCGGATGGCCTCGATATGGTAGGACTTGTTTTTGACGATGACTGAAGCCGCAGGGCTGCTCGAGCGGGGGCTGCGGGTTGAAAATCCGTCGCGGGTTTGTAGTCGAATTTTATGCAGCCCTTCGGAGTCGATCTCAGTGATTTCCCATTGGCCGGTTTCTGCTTCGACCAAGTTCCAGGTGAAGCCTTGGAGCCGGTGTTGTACGACGTCATGCGTGCCGCGAGGCCCCCAGACGCGTACCGCTGCGTTTGCTTCATTGCCCAGATTTACGCCCTGATTAAAGGTATGCCGGATGAAGCTGTCGAACCCCGCGACATGGTCCATATGAAAGTGAGAGAAACACAGGTGTTCGATGGCGCGAATATCCGAAATTCGCTTGTCCATCAGGCAGGCCTCACCGCAATCAAAGAGGAGTTGATGGGTGGATTGTCCGGTGTCGAGGTGCAACCAAAGTGCGTTATCCTCGCCGGGTTTACCTAAAATGTCGAAGCGAATGCTCATAGGGGTACCCTTGAGGCTTCTTCGAAAATGCGAAAGCTTCCTTTTCACAGAAGGCCAAATAATATCCACATCTGTCGACGTATCCGCAATTCAGGTTGATTATGGTTTTTTAGCATCGAATCGTTTGACCACGTGATTGTTGCGATTTATGTTGGCAGAAGACCCGCACCTACCACAAATCGATGGCTGGTAGCAAAAATTTCTTTTCAACAAGTAACGTGGTTCAGGCGGGGGCAGCGGGTTCTGTGGCTCCGGCTGGCGGCGCTGGCGAAGAGATTTCGTCACAAATGCCAGGCTCTGTCTTTAAGATCTTGGTGCAAAACGGAGCGCAAGTTTCCGAAGGTCAGACCGTTTTAGGTTTAGAAGCGATGAAGATAGAATCGCGGGTTGCCGCCCCTGCAGCAGGGCGTTTGGAGCTCCAGGTTTCTGAAGGTCAGCAAATTCAAGCTGGAGATGTCCTCGCAGTCGTGCATTAAATCTTGCACGAGCAGAAAGGTATCATGAGAAAACAACGCGGAATATTTTGGAAAGAAGACACGGAAGAGGGCGAGATCCTCGAAGTGAAGGCGACCCGGGAAAAGAAAGTCTACGAGTTCTTCACCCGGATCAAAGGCGAGGATGAGTGGAAACCACTTCGCAAAATTCCGATGGAGTATCTCGAAATTTTACTCGATGATCTTGAGCTGAAATATCGTCGCCGCAAAGGGTCGATCAAGGAAGTGGATTGCGTGAAACAAATGATCGTTGATCTGAAGTCACGCTAAGCCGTCTTTGCTTAGGTTTTGATCTACGTTTAGGTCGCCAATTCCTCAGAGGTCGTGGAACCACAAATTGGAAACCCCCGGTATTACTATGCGCATTTTTGCGCCATCGTTTCCGAATTGCGACGTACCTATGATTGGCTTCCTCAAAGTCCAGAAGGGGCTTGGCTCGACGATTTTTTTGTCTGCACCGAGGATGCGCAATGCTTATACCTTCGCTTGGCGGGGCGTCGGCCGGAAGTCTTCCGCTTTACCAAGCTACGGTATCCCGAATTAGATTTGCTCCCCGCGGCGCAGACGTTGCTCGATGCGGGATTTATCACCAATCGTTTGGAGGAAGATCACCATGCGACCCAATGGTTGGAATCGTTCACCAAGCCGGAGCTTCTGAAGTCAATTCCCTCGGATCAACGCGCGGAGTTCAAAACCTGTGGGAAGGCTGATCTGGTTCTGTCCATGCTTGCCTCGGCCGAAACGCTTGAACCCGCCTTTGCCACTTTAGGCGAAGAGTTGGTGTTGATTCAGTCCCGGATTCTTCCATACCGAAAACTTCTCTACTACTATTTCGGGAACTTTCGCGATGGCCTATCCGAATTTGTGATTCAGGAACTCGGGCATGTGCGGGTGGATCCCGGAGCGTCAGCTGTGAACGAAAGTGAGGCCTCTCGCTCCGCGCGTTCGCGTGCACGTTTCTCAAGTCACAATCAAGCCGAAGACAGTTTTCTCGCCAAAGAAACGGCTTGGCAAATCTATCGCTGGCTCCAAGAGGGCGGTACCGATGAAGCAGAGGCCTGGCTTGATGCCTGGTTCAGCGTGCCGCGTCAGCCGATCAATCCGGCGCTTCGTTCCTTGGATAAAGCGATTCTGAAACTTGCGCGATGCCTGGAGCGGGAGAAGCGGTACGAGGACGCGCTCGAGCTCTATGGCTTGACTCCTCGTAGCCCCTCGCGGGAGCGCCGGGCTCGAATTCTCCGTAAACTTGACCGTGAAGATGAAGCGCAACAGCTCCTTAGCATCATGCAGAAAAGCGGGACGCCGGAAGAAAAAGTGTTCGCCATCGATTTTTCTCGTGCCCGGGCTGGCAAGGCAGGCGCTACCCAGCCGAAGCGAACTCAACGCGTGGCCAATGAGCTTTTGAAAAAGAGCGAGATTGTCCTGCTGCCAAAGCCGGAGCCTGGGGTTTCAATCGAAGTCGCTTGCGTCGAATTCTTGCGTCAACGCGGCGAAACCATCTTTTATACCGAAAACCGAGTTTGGAAAAGTCTGGTTGGACTCCTCACATGGGAACTCGTTTTTGACCCCGAGCGTGGGAAGTATCACGCCTTAGAGCGCTGGCCGGAAGATTTATTTGAACCTCACTTCTTTGCCCAGCAGGCGGAGGCGGTAGCGGAACGTTTAGCGATTTTTAAAGCCGAGCCGAAGGAGCGGGTGGCATGGTTCGAAGCACAAATCGAGACGCATCGAGGCCAAGCCTCGCCGCTAGTCAATTGGCATCAAGAAACCTTGGACGCGGTCATCTGCTTGGTCAGGTTTGGCGGCGGCGCGTCGCTTTTTAAGGTGTGCCGCCTCCTTCTAGGCGACTTGCGTGGCTTACGTCGCGGATTCCCTGATTGCATGAGATTGGTCGATGACCAGATCGATTTTCGCGAGATCAAAGGCCCGAATGATCAGCTGTCGAACCAACAAGTCTTTTGGTTGAGGGAGCTACAAGCGGCTGGATTCGGCGCGGATGTGTGGAGGATCCAATGGTCAGAACCTTCTTTGTTTCCCCCAGATCTGGACGAAACGGCTGATACTTCGGGTTAAAACGACCTGATTGCCCTTGATCCGCTCAAAATCACCTTCTTGCGCACCGCGCTCCAAGCTTGTTTTCCAGCGGATCTTGCCGTTAAATTACCTCATGCTCTTCAATGTTAATTTGAAACCGTTTGTCTCGCTCGCTGGGCTTTTGCTTTTCGGGTTAGGTGCTGCCGTTCCTGTTGTTTCGGCTCAGATTCCCGCTGCTATTAATACTGGAGTGAATAATGGAGTGAATACTGGAGTAGATGGTGAGGTGAAGAAGGTGGCGAAAATTACCCCAATTTCTCCCCAAGCGTTGTTGGACATGCAGGCCAAAAAGACCGAGCTGCTTTTATTGGATGTCCGTAATCAAGATGAGTTTGCTCGCGGGCATGTTCCTCAGGCCGTGCTTGCGCCTGCACCTGAATTCGACAAGCACATCGCCAAATACAGCCATTGGAAAGAAAAGCCGGTCGTCGTCTATTGTGAGCGAGGCAGTCGCGCCGCACACTGCGAACGAATGTTACTCAAAGCTGGATTTCGAAATATTCGCCATTTAACCGGGGACATGATCGCATGGCGAAAAAACGCAAGCTTGCCTACGGCAAAGCCGGCTCCAACCTCTCCTGAAAAACAAGTCGCCCCCTAGGTTTCTGTCCGCGACCATATTTTCGTTCGCGATTCATTTCTTACGTCCCCCGGCTTACACCATTTCTCTTATCCCTTCGTTTATCACACAGGAAGCACCATGAAACTAATCCATGTATTTCTCTTGTTCCTCTGTGTGGTCATGTCCGCCAACATGTTTCTGGCTCATCGGTCCTTCACGGATAAACAGGGACCGGCCTCCAATCGGTCTGATGCCTTCGGAAATATCCAATTGTTTACTCGGGTCATGGAGCAGGTGCGCGAAAACTATGTCGACGAAGATAAAGTCGGCTACGAAGATTTAGTGGTTAACGCAATGGAGGGGATGCTCGAATCCCTTGACCCATACTGCCAATTTTTAGATCAGGCTCAGCATCAAGATATTAAGGAAGATACCGAGGGGAAATTTGGCGGCCTCGGGGTCATCGTAAATGAAAAGGATGGGGTGCTCTTCGTCGTAATGCCGATGGAAGGGACGCCTGGTTTCGAGGCCGGCCTGAAACCCGGTGACAAAATTCTCGCCTTGGACGGAAATCGAACCGCTGATTTGAAACCAGGCGAAGCGATTCAACTCATGCGCGGCAAACCGAAGACGAAAATTGTCCTCAATGTGCTATCCCAAGGGGATGTCACTTCGCGCGATGTCACGGTCGTGCGCGAAGTGATTTCGGTTCCTAGCGTGACCGATGTTCGAATGCTCGATGACGAGACGGGTTATCTTCGCATTGCTAACTTCAACCGTCCGACGGCGCAGGACCTGCAACGCGGGATTGAAAAGCTTCAACTGCAGGGAATGAAAGGCTTGGTCATCGACCTGCGCGGAAATCCAGGCGGCTTACTCACCTCCGCCATCGAAGTGGTGCAGAAATTTTTGCCCAAAGGGGAGTTGATTGTCTTTACCCAAGGGCGCGATGCGCGAGACCGCAGTACCTACCATGCGCGGGGGAGTGATCATTACGAAGACCTCCCGCTGGTTGTCCTGGTGAATAGTGAATCTGCCAGTGCGTCCGAAATCGTCGCTGGCGCTTTGCAAGACCACAAACGTGCCATCCTCGTCGGGGAAACCACCTACGGCAAAGGTTCGGTGCAAACCATTATTCCCGTAGACAAAGCTCGCGCCTTGCGAATCACCACCGCAAGATATTACACCCCGAGCGAAAAGGTCATTCATGACAATGGGGTAGAGCCTTCGATTAAAGTGCCACTAGACGATGATGCCTGGCGTAGTATGATCGAGGATCGTCGTGAAGCGATCACAGAGGGACGGGACGTGCCGATTGATCCGCAAATGAAACGCGCCATGGAGGTTCTCTTTAAATCCCCTCCTTCGGTTGATTCGGGAGATCCTCAAGGCATTCCTCAAGCCACGCCTCAAGTTGGTCCTCAGGCCAACGTGCCTGATTCGGTGCCGATCGTTCCGACCTCGCCGATTGTGAAGCCCGTTGCTCCTGTTATTCCGGCTGATACGATTGAGTCTGTAGCTCCAGCCAAGGTACGTTCTCAAGAGGACGCACTCAGCCCCTCTGGCGATGAACCGCCTCCTGCCATACCCCAGTCTTAACCTGTTTAAAATTTATGATCGTTCTAGGAATCGAAACCAGTTGTGATGAGACGGCTGCAGCCGTTGTTGAAGATGGCCGCCATGTGCGCTCGAATGCGATCTACACGCAAATTGCGCGGCATCAACCCTATGGCGGGGTCGTGCCCGAAATCGCCTGTCGGGCTCATGTCGAAGTGCTGCCAGATATCATTCAAACCGCAATGAAGGACGCGGGTGCGTCGTGGTCAGACATCGATCGGATCGCAGTGACCCGTGGCCCAGGGCTTGCGAGCTCGCTCTTGGTTGGCGTTTCGGCGGCCAAGGGACTTGCGCTGAGAACGGGAATCCCATTGGTCGGGGTGAATCACCTCGAAGGACATGTCTGCTCCGTCTTTTTAGACGGTGGTCCCGATCCTGAAACCGAATGTCCCATGACCATGCTTTTGGTCAGTGGTGGTCACACCGCGATCATTCGCATGAACGCGCCCAGCGAATACGCTCTTCTCGGCCAGACCGTGGATGATGCCGCGGGTGAAGCTCTCGACAAAGGGGCGAAATTGCTAGGCCTCGGATATCCCGGCGGCCCGGAAATCGAAAAAGCTGCGGTTGGCGGAAATCCCAAAGCGATTGCTTTTCCCAAAGGGAAATTAAAAGCGGGTGGTCGCCATCGTTGCGGCGATTTGGATCCAGCCCTTTGCTTCAGTTTTAGCGGCATCAAAACCGCGCTCCTGTATCGACTTCAGAATCACAAGGACGAGCAGGCGGATTTGGCCGCGAGTTATCAGCAAGCGGTGATCGACGTATTGCTTGAGCAAGTTGAAGAAGCCCTGTCTTTGCACCCCTCAAAATCCTTTGCCTGCGTGGGAGGGGTGGCCCGCAATAAAGTCCTTCGGGCTGGGCTTGACGATTTATCAGCGCGCTTGAAAATTCCGATGTACATGGCGGCACCTGCCTACTGTACCGACAATGCCGCGATGATTGCCGGGGCAGCTGGCCAACCCATCGCCGCCGCGCAAGATCCATTTTTTGACTTCGAAATTAAGCCGTCCTTGCCGCTTGGTTTGTAGGTCCATGCGTTGGGTCATTCGGATTGTGCTGGGCGTGATTGCCTTGCTTGCTCTCGCGGAAGTAGGATTGCAGGCATGGATGTTTTTAAGCCCTGCCGAGCAGGCGACCTTCGAAAAACCGCCGCCGCCCAATTGGTCTAGCCTCACGATTAAAGATCCCATATTGGTGGTAAAGCCAAACCCTGACTTCCCGGAGCATGATTCGCGGGGGTGGCGGAACATGATCGAAACCAAGCAGGCGGATATTGTTGCGATCGGTGACAGCCAGACCTATGGGCTTGGGGTTGGGCCATATGAACCTTGGCCGCAGCAGCTCGAAGCGATGACGGGACAGGCTGTATACAACATTGCTTGGGGGGCATACAGCCCGATCCAAGCCGCCATTTTGGTGCATCAGGCCTTCGAGTTGAAGCCGAAGGAGATTGTAGTCCCAATTTACTTTGGGAACGATTTTTACGACTGCTATACCTATGTTCATGAGCGGGGCTTATACACCGAATGGTTCGCGGATACGTCGGATCCCTTTGCGGATCTGGTGGAAGATGGAACCCTCCTTCCTCGGGAGGAACGGATCCAGCAACTCTACACAGCCTATCATAAATCGAGACGAACCAAGCCGCTTCGTGAGCGGGTGTTGGCGGCTTCTAAAGCGCTCTCTGAATCACCTGAAGATCTGTCGGTAGAGCCGCCAGCTTCCGTAGATGTAAAAGCCTCTGCCGTTGCACCAGTGGACGTACCTTCTGATTCTCAGACGGGCAGGGATGATCCCGTGAGCATCACGGCTGACTCAAATCACGCGGCCTATCGCTTTGATTTTCGGCTCCCTCGATTGCCCATCTATTTCAAGAATCGCAAAGCGAACAGGATGCAGGCAGATCGCGACGTTTATCGGAAGCAATTAGCCAAGATGATTCGGAAGCATACCCCGGCTGAACTCATAGGGCAGGGAGCGCCTGATTTTAATTATCGGAAGCTGTTTAGTCCCAAATCGAGGACTTGGCAGGTGTGGTTTCAAGATGCCCGAGTAAGTGAAGGGTTTCAGTTATGCTTCCAGGCTATGCAAGCCATTCAGGCCCTATGCCAAGAGCAGGGCGTTGGGTTTCGGGTGATGTTTATCCCCACCAAGGAACTCGTATTTCATCTGACCTTACGAGAGCGCAAGATTCCTTTGTCGCCGGAATATATTTCCTTGGTGAAGAATGAATGGTTCCTCCGAGCCCGCATGGCGCGTTTGTTGGACGAAAAAGGAATCGCGGTGGTGGATACCTTGCCGGCCCTTCGGGAGAGTCTGAATAATGGAAATATGCCCTACCGAATTGATCGAGATGGGCACCCTGTCGGAGCTGGGTATCGCGCCATCGCGAAGGCGGTGCAGCAAAGCCTCAATGGGACGCCACCCGAGATCTTAGGTTCCGAAGCTTTAGCCGCGAGCAAAGCTGCGGTTCCTCTTTCCTCTCCATCGCCCAAAGCCCCGGCAGTTTCTGAGCCATGTACGCTTAAATTAACCTTAGTCGAAGCCTCTGGGATTCCCGACCCAAAGCAGATTTTGCCGTATCAGCATGCCTATGCCGCGCATCATTATCGGGTCGATGCGGTGCTCGCCGGAAGCTGTTCGCAAAAAGAAATCCATGTTGCCCGCTGGGCCATTCGTAACGGGGTCAAGGTCGAGACTGGCGTGCCAAAAGAGTTGGAGGTCGACCTGCTACCCTATAAGACGCATGGCGACCGTGACGGAACACAGATGATGATGACAACCGATGCCTTCGATCTCGATATTTTTGTCATTAAGTAATTTCGATTCTCTGCAAGCAGGCTTTGTTGCCTACTGGATCTTATGATATAGAATGAGCCTATGATCCCATTAAACGAATCTCCCGAATGGCAAGCGCTCGAAGCGCACGTAACGCAGCAACCTGGATTTGATCTCAGGAAGGCCTTTGAAGAAGATCCCGAACGAGCCAGTCGCTACTCCCTTGAAGTCGATGGCCTCTTCCTCGATTATTCAAAAAACCTCATTTGCGATGAGTTGCTTCGGAAGCTCTTTGACCTCGCAAAGGCGTCGAAATTGCCTGACCAAATCGCGGCCATGTTTCGTGGCGATAAAATCAATGTGACCGAGGATCGGGCTGTGCTGCACACCGCGCTGCGTGCTCCGAAAAATGCCGTGGTAGAAGTCGACGGGGAAAACGTGATTCCTGCAGTGCACGAGGTCCTTGGCCGTATGTCTGCCTTTTCGGATCGAGTTCGCTCGGGCGATTGGAAAGGGCACAGCGGTAAAGCCATCAAGCACGTGGTAAATATTGGCATTGGCGGTTCGGATTTAGGTCCCTGTATGGCGGTGCATGCGTTGAAGCCGTACCGCGATAACCTTCAGGTTCACTTTGTTTCCAATGTAGACGGCACGCACATCCAAGACACGGTCGAAACCTTGGATGCGGAAGAGACGCTTTTTATTATTTGCTCCAAAACCTTTACCACCCAAGAGACGTTAACCAATGCTCGCAGTGCGCGCGACTGGTTGGTCAACCAGCTTGGTGATGAATCGGCGGTAGCCAAGCACTTCGTTGCCGTTTCCACCAATGCGGAAAAGGTGGGGGAGTTCGGGATCGATACCGACAACATGTTTGGTTTCTGGAATTGGGTTGGAGGGCGCTACTCGATGTGTTCCGCTGTGGGGCTGTCTCTCATGCTTAGCGTCGGACCCGAATCCTTCCGAGAAATGCTCGACGGTTTCCACGCGATGGATACCCACTTTCGCACCGCCCCGATTGATCAAAATATGCCCGTCATTCTCGGCTTGCTTGGGATCTTATATAATAACTTTCATGCTGCAGAATCACATGCGGTTCTCCCTTACGACCAGTGCTTGAGCCGTTTCGCTGCCTACCTGCAACAAGCGGATATGGAAAGCAACGGCAAGTATGTCGATAAGCAAAACCGTCCTGTGGCCTACCAAACTGGTCCAGTAATTTGGGGCGAACCCGGCACCAATGGACAGCATGCCTTTTACCAATTAATTCATCAGGGAACGAAGCTCATCCCTGCCGACTTTATTGGGTTTGCCAAATCGCATAACCCGGTGAGCGATCATCACGCAAAACTCATGGCGAACTATTTTGCCCAAACCCAAGCCTTGGCTTTTGGTAAAAGTTCGGAGGAAGTGGCCGCAGAAGGGGTGGATGAAGCCCTCGTACCACATCGGACCTTTGAAGGGAATCGCCCGACAAACTCCATTCTTTGCGAGAAGCTGACCCCCTTCGTTCTGGGACAGCTCGTCGCCTTGTATGAGCACAAAATATATACCCAAGGCGTGATCTGGAACATCTATTCCTTTGATCAATGGGGAGTTGAACTCGGTAAGGTGCTGGCCAAACGGATTCTTCCCGAGCTAACCGAGGGAGAAACCCCGGCTCATGATTCGAGTACCAATCAGTTAATTGAGCGCTTCCTTCGCCTAAAGTAGGCTTGCTTCGATCTCTGATTTCCTTGAAAAGAAGGTAATGCGCTCCCTCCTCACGATCTTAATTTTAAGTTTCGGCATGATGCCGATGGGGAGCCTTGCCCAAGCTGCTGACGATAGCGATATGTCGGTGGCAATCACGCACCGAGCCGCTCGATCCGTTGATTCGTTCAACCAAATACTGATCCGGCAGGCCGCGATCGTTGAAGGGGTTCGGCTCGCGATAAAAGAAGAAAAGAGCAGTGCGGATCTCCGCAAACTCCTACGCAACGCTCAATACGAACCTGAAAATTCGGTTGGTTATATTGCAGTCATTGACAAAGATGGCTTTGCCAAGGTGTCGTCCTCTTTGAGGGCAAAGCACATGAAAGCGTCCACCGATAAGGTCTGTGGATTTACCGGGTCGCTCTCTACCTTATACGAAAAAAACCAAAGCACAGAGTTCCTTTTCGGTCACGCCGTGGCGCCGGATTCATTTTTTCGTTTGTTTAAAGTTGAAGCAATCGGTGAGTATGAGGATACTCACATCTTTATCGAAGTGAGTGCGACGGAAATGCTTCGGGTGGTGGAACGCGAGATTAGCCTGTCACCGGATGAAGGTCTTTATCTCTACCAACCTGGGCGACTTGCGGTGGTAGGTTCAACCTATAAAGGCGGAAAAACCTCATTTAAAGTCTATCCATTTCTGAACAAAGATATTCAAAAGGTGATGGAAGCACCGGCCGGAAATTTTGCCTATTCTGACTTTTGTCGAGAGCAAGCCGAGGTGATACAGGTCAACCTAAATTGGCGTCAAGTATACAAGAATCCAACCGCTGCTCTCCGCTTGGTTTACGAAAAAAAGATTCCGGTTGAAAAGGACATCACTCAACCCTTGATTGGTAGTTGGGTTGCCAATCCGGGGGGGGCTGCTTTGCTTAAGGTCGGGATTCTCCAAGAGAATAATCGAATCTACCTGCACGCGTCGGGGCAGCCAGGAAATTTTTCCGCTGATGGTCGATTCTTCAAAGAAAAGCTCGTGCTCGAACCTCACTCTTCGTCCAAGCAAATTACCTCTCTCCTTGATTTGTCCGGACGATTTGAAGAAGCCAATGATGCAGTGATTCTACATGTTAAGTGGGTAGATGGCGCAAAATTTCTTTCCAACTCTTACACATTGAAGCGAATTACGGACGGTCGGCAACTCGGTGTCTGTGGCATTCCCCTCGATTTTACCGCGCCCAAAGAACCTTAAAGCTTATGCGGTTCGGCTGGTGAGACGAGCATGAAGTGATTGAGCGTCTCACCTCAGTTGATCGGTCTTAGGCAGCGAGGCAGGTGCTCTACACGTTATCCTTTAAGGTTACCTCGTCGAGCTAATCGGGTGTTGATGCGCAATTTGGAGCGCAACGTGGAACTCGGATTCTAACGTTCGCCCCACCGCCGTTTCGAGCCTGATAGGATAACGAGCCGTCCATGCCCTTGATTAAGCGATACGCGATACTGAGGCCTTAGCCACTGCCACCTTGTTTAGCCACTTGTTCTAAAGCGTCTCGGTCCGTGAGGATGCAACGTTCTTCCTCCGGTTTTATCAGGGGTGGGGTCAGCTCTGCGCGGTGCATACGAGGGCGGGTTTCTTCGAGAATCAACTCAAGGCAGAGGCTGTAAAATGGATGTAAAATACCAAAATAAGCCGTCTACTGGAAGAGGGCTCCCAGCAGTTGAATGGGGAAGGTTGCCACATCAAGAGGGACCGAAATGAGGTAGAGTGCTTTTCGTCCGGCGCGTTTGCCGAATCCGGGGCGTCCAACCCATTCCAAACTCGCGGTGGTTTCCGTCGGGATCCAAGAGCGCTTGAGGTCAAAGGGCTCTTCATTAATCGCAAGATAGGTTTCCGGTTGTTGCCCATCCACCACTAAATGCACCCAGCGCTCTTTGAAATCATTGACGTTTATCTCACCGTGCGAGCTCACCATCACCATGTCAGAGATGTCGCGATAGCTGTCGGAAAAACTGATGAGGCTCAAATGACCTTCGTGCGGAGGCGGGTGAGAATGTTCAACTAAAACCGCCTGCGGCAGAGGGGAGTCGAGTTGGCTTAGCTGCACCACGAGGCAGCGATTGGACCCATTTAAGATGTAAGGGAAGTGAAGCTCTCGACCTTCGACATGCGGAACCTCGACCCCGACACTGCTGTTAATGTCAGACGCGAACTCGTATTTGATGCTTCGCTTGCTTTTTTCCATAGCCGCATTCGACATCGATAGGCAACCTGTGTTGACCAAGGAGAAGAGCGTGAGGAGGCTCGTGATGATGAGGGGCTTAATCAAAGTGTGCATCTTTTTTAGGGGGAGGGGTGTAGGTGCTAGGACGGCGGCGTAAGCTTAAGAGCTTGAGCGATCACTTCGCCTTTTCGAAAATCATGAAGTGTTGCTGCGGCAGGATATCTTTTGTTTCAATCCAGGTTAAGCCGACAGCTTCCATTTCGATGCGGGCCTGCTTTTCGGTCATCTTGTGCAGTTGCTTGATGTGTACATCTGGGTCCTCGGTCCGGTATTCGATTTGAATAATCCGGCCACCTGGCCGCAGCGCGGTGACCAGCTTGGTCATCATCTCGTACGGATGGTCAAACTCGTGGTAGGCGTCTACGAACAGGGCGAAGTCGATTGAGTTTGGCGGGAGCTTCGGGTCGTCGATTTTCCCAAGGACACCCTCCACATTTGGAATGCCGAGCTCCTTTTTGCGCGTCTCGATGATGTCGAGCATCTCCTGTTGGATGTCGATCGCCATGACTTTTCCTTGAGGGATCTTTGGGGCAATACGGAAGGAGAAATAGCCCGAGCCGGCGCCGATATCGGCCACGATTGAATCCGGTTTGAGGCCCATGTTGTCGATGACGAGTTGCGGTTTTTCTTCTGCTTCGCGATCATCGCGCTCGAGCCAGCCAGCACCGAGGTGTCCCATAACATGCGAAATTTCACGGCCAAGATAGACCTTGCCGATGCCGTCGTAGTTGTTCTTCTGCTTGCCGTAAATTTTCCAGCCTTGGCTTAGACTGACGACCACCTCTTTAAGGGGTTGCCCTCGCGCAGGTCGGTTAAAGGATAGATCGCTGGAGCCAGGGGTTAACAGGTGAACCGGAACTGGCCCGAGGACCTCGATTTGCACATCAGGAGCGAGGACGATCGCGGTTGCGTCCTTTCCCTCAGGGATAAGCTGAACCCCATCTTTTTGCGTGTGGGTAAGGCGGCCTTTAACGCGGCCTAGCTGGACTTCTTTTAAGGGGCTAAATTGAACCGTCATGTGGGTGACGCGATCGTCACTCGGGTTTTCGGCTCGTGCAAGGCTCGCATAGGCTCCGGTCCACGGGACGAAATCAAGATCGAACATGGGGCTTCGATGAGTAAACTTGGTGGTGTCGTCACAAGGGAATGTTCCTTCAACCGTCTCGATGAAGAGGCGTTGATTTTTATACCGTAACCCATCGAGCGTTACCTTACTCGGACGTTCCTGCGCGAGTAAAAGAATCGGTTGAGTTGCAAAGCAACCCATCAAGAACAGGAGGATCAATCGTTTCAACATCATATCAAAACGGTAACAGACTGAGCCGGTGCGGTCCATTCCTTATCGCCTTCGGGAGCGCTTGCATGCGGGCTCGTGCTGAGGCGCAATTCAGTGGTTCCTTCCGGCAGATCAAAGATGACGGGCTTTTCATCAGCATTGACGATGATAACCATATTTTGTCCTTCTTCAAGTTCATCGTAGAAGCGCCAGCCAAGAGAGCGGCCCTGGGTCCAGTCAATGTGCTCGCCTGCGGGGCCAAACCACGTGACGAGATCTTTTGACATAATCCGGTCGAGCGGCCCGACAAAATTCTTGCGTCGTAAGGGACGGTATTCTTTGCGCAATTTCAGGAGATCGCTGGTAAATTGAAAGACCTCTTGATTGGCATCGAGCAGGCTCCAGTCGACCCAACTCATTTCATTGTCTTGGCAATAGGCGTTATTACTTCCCTGCTGGGTTCGGCCAAACTCATCTCCGGCTAAAATCATGGGGACACCTTGTGCTAGTAACAGGCAGGCCAAAAGATTTTTTTGCTGCTGCAGGCGTTTGGCCAAAATCTCTGGGTCATCGGTAGGTCCTTCCACCCCAAAATTTACGCTATGGTTGTGGTTGTCGCCATCGCGGTTGCCTTCACCATTAGCGAGGTTATGTTTTTCCGCGTAGCTCACCATGTCATTTAGGGTGAAGCCATCGTGACACGTGACAAAGTTGATCGAGGTGAGCGGGCCGACTGGACTCAAGCTGTAGATGTCTTCGCTTCCCATCATGCGGGTGGCAAAGATCGACAAGTTTGGCGGGTGTTGTGTCCAAAAAGATCGGATGTCATCGCGGAACTGCCCGTTCCACTCTGACCAGTCTTTTCCCGGAAAGTTTCCAATTTGATACGCCCCTGCCGCGTCCCACGCTTCGGCAATTAATTTCGTTTCCCGCAAGATAGGGTCTTCATCAATTTCATCAATGAGGGGTGGGTGTTCGAGAATCTCGCCCGTTTGGCTTCGACATAAAACCGAGGCCAAATCAAAACGGAATCCATCGACGTGATATTCGGTCACCCAATGCCGAAGCGATTCGATAATAAACGAGCGTACCCAAGGGTGGTTGCAGTTCACCGTGTTTCCACAGCCGCTGTAATTCGTGTGTCCACCGTTATGGGTGAGGTACCAGATTTCCTTATCCACCCCTTTGAAGATTTGCGTAGGATCTCCACCCGAGGTTTCACCGGTATGATTGTAAACCACATCGAGCCAGATTTCCATGCCGAGCGCATGCGTCGCGCGAACCAGTTCCTTGAATTCACGTCGTGGATCATGCACCGCAAAGCCTGCTTTTGGCGCGAAAAAGCCTTGCGTGCTGTAGCCCCAATAGTTCCGTAATCCGGCACGATCGTCATGGGTGGCAAAGTGATACTCAAGTTCATTAAACTCTTGCACGGGCAGGAGCTCGATGGCGGTGATGCCAAGCTCTTTGAGATACGGGAGTTTTTCGATCAGCCCTCGAAAGGTGCCGGGAGCCGCAACGTCAGCGGTATGGGAATAAGTAAACCCTCGGGTATGCAACTCGTATACCACACTGTTTTCCAGCGGAATTCGTGGCGGGCAAGTACCTTTCCAGTCAAAGCTGTCAGGCCGAGTTAAGACCCCTTTTGGGGGCTTAGCTACGAAAGAGTCGGTCGGGATGGTACCGGTTTCCCAGCCAGCGCCACGGTAGATCTGCCGAGCCCATGGATCAAGTGTCCAGATCGTTTCATCATTTATCCGGTAGGCATAGCCGATTCCCGGGGCAACATCGGCGATTTGTTTGCACCAATATTCACCCATGCGGTCATGCACTGGATCAAAGATGATTTCTCGACTTGGCTCGTCATCATCCAGATTTTTAAATAACAGCAGGCTAAGCGCGTGTGCTCCTCGGGTTGTAAAACTAAACCGGTATCCGGGTTCGGAAGGAAAGGCACCATTTTTGTAATCGTTGTCTCTGAGCATAATTAGTCGGCAAGGTGGGGTTTCAAGACATCATGGTCAATGGTTTCCGGTGTTTTTTATATGTACTTTGCTTTTACCAATCCGCTATACTGCAAGCATATGAAAGCATACATTATCTCAGCTCTCGTCCTTTTGGGTGGCTTTGTTCACGCAGAAGATATTTCCTTTGAAAAAGAAGTTCTCCCTCTTCTCGAGAAGCGTTGCATGGGATGCCATCGTGAAGCCTATAAAGATCCAAAACGTGGCCGCACCAAGAAGCCAAAAAGCGGTTACCGCATGGATACCGCAGAGCTCATCGTTGGCGCGGGTAGCGAAAACGAAGTCAATATCGTTCCTGGCGATGCGGAAAAAAGCCCCGTGTACAAGTACACGACTCTTTCAGAAGATGACGACTGGATCATGCCTCCAAAAGAGCCTCACTTCACCAAAGAAGAGCAAGGCATCTTGAAAGACTGGATCAACCAAGGAGCCAAATTCGGCGACTGGAAAGTCACCAAATTTACCCCTGAAGGCGAAAAAGCGGAGTAACCACTTCCTCGTTTCCCTTTAAACAAAACGCAGGCGTTATCGCCTGCGTTTTTTTATAATTAATTTTTTATGAGTTAATTTTTTATGAGTTAATTTTTACGATTGCCATTTCTGTGGCTTAATCTTCAGGCCGTTCACCTGCCTGAGCCATTTTAACCAAGCGTGGATCGAATCGAGCCACGATGTCGACTAAGTCAGCTTGTTGGGCCATGACTTCTTCGATGTTTTTGTAAGCCATCGGAACTTCGTCCAGTCCAGCGCTCATGAGCTTGACCTTGGCGCGGTCGAGGAACTCATTCACATCTTTCCAGTTGTAAGCCTTTTTGGCCGCGGTGCGTGACATGCGTCGCCCCGCTCCATGTGCCGCAGAGTTCAGGGATTCTTTTTTCCCTTTTCCGCGGACCACAAAGCCTGGGGTTCCCATGCTACCGGGAATGATGCCGATGACACCTTTACCAGCAGGGGTCGCGCCCTTGCGGTGCACGATCAGCTCTTCGCCGTCATGCTCTTCTTTCCACGCATAGTTGTGATGGTTTTCCACATCGAGCAATACTTCTGCCCCGAGATTTTTCACGATCTCGCGATGGATGCAGGCATGATTTGCTTCCGCATATTTTCCCATCAAGCTCATGGCTGCCCAGTACTCGTTGCCTTCCTGTGAATCCATATCCAGCCAAGCAAGGTGGGTCAGTAAACGCGGAAGCTCTGGACGCAACGTTTTTGCCAGCTTGCTATAATGCGAGGCCACGTTAGCTCCCGTCCCACGGCTTCCGCTATGCGAAAGAAGGGCGAGGTAGCTTCCGGCTTCGAGTCCGAGATCTGCTTTGGCTAAGGTCAATTCCCCGAATTCAACAAAGTGGTTTCCACTTCCGGAGCTACCCAGTTGTTTCCACGCTTTGTTCTTAAACTCTTTGGTGATCGGGCTGACGGACCAGTCCTCATCCAAGACATCGTGTTGGCGTTTGTCTTTGAATTCGGCTCCGATTCCGAAGCGGCATTCGCGGTCGATCGCGCTGCGCAAAAGATGCTCTTTGTTATCAAGCATCGTGAGCGGGAGATCGAGTACCGTCATTTTCATGCGGCAAGCAATGTCCACTCCAACCGCGTAAGGAATCACCGCGCCACGGGTGCCAAGAACGCCGCCAATCGGGAGGCCGTAGCCTTGGTGCGCGTCTGGCATCAAGGCCCCTTTTACCGCGATGGGAAGTCGAACCGCATTGCGCATTTGATCCAATGCGCCTTCTTCGATGTCTTTTCCCCAACGTTGGTATGGAGCAGGCTCCGGGCGTTCACGCCAAAGCAGTCGCGCTTCTTCGAGCATCTTCAAGTTACTCGCGAGGTCGCCAAAAATCGGGTGATCAATGAAGCCATCAAGGTCCTCAACCAAGGCCGCGATTTGTTCGCGGATGTCTCGATGATCCATGCCGGATTCAGCGGCTTTGCCGGCTGATTTTGCCGCGATTTGCATAGCGGGACCTTTTGGGATCCCCAGTTTGTAGAGTTCTCGTGTTTTCATGATGTCACCGTAATTTCGGTTTCTTGTTTAGAAAGGATGTCAATTTTCACATCGAGGAATCGTTGGATAATCTCGATGTTGGTTAATGTATGTTGGGTGAGTCGGCCGGTGCGAAAAACACCGCCGGCTCCGAGCGCCATAGGGATCAACAGTTGATCCGCAAGGTGCTCGCAAACCGGTGCGGTTCGCTTGGTGTACTGCTTGATGCTTCGTGCAAGTGAATCTGCCACCGCTTCAGATCGCCGGTTGCGCTCGCCGAGGCTAATGAAATTTACGCTCACGTTCTCGTAGTTCAGGTTGGCAATCATCGCGTTGCCTGGACCAACCGGATCCTTGATGTCAACGATGTGACAGTCTTCATCTGTCCACTCTGTTTTTCGGCAGAAGCGTTGTTTTTCAAGCCAGCCCACCTTCGCATGGATATTGGCTAAAAGAATATCTAAACGTTGAGAGATTAGCTCTCCGCGCTCCCGTAACTCGAGGGGCGAAAAATTCTTCGATGGCGAAATGGTTGCAGAAAAGCGCCCGCCACCCGCAGGGTAAAACCCATGACGATCAAGTTGGGTGGTTACGTGGCATCCCATCTTTTCGATCTGCGGCAAAAAGCTGTTCGCGATAAAATCGTAGCAAGGCGCAAATGGATTGTGCGTCCCGCCTTCGCAGACGAGGGAACTCTCTCCATCGGCCAGCATCAACGCGGGAAAGACGGTTTGAAACACAAGCGTGCAACTTCCCGCCGAACCAATGGCAAAGCTGTAGTTGCCAGGGTGAATTCCGTTTGGACGAAACTCCAATTCCTGCGAACCCAACTCTGCTCCCTTCGCGTCGGCGTGACCGATTTCGATCGCCGCTTTCGTCGCAGTCAAGTGTTGGCGTAAGAGGCCTGGTTTCTTGCGACCAGCGCGAATGTTTTTGATGCGAAAGGCCTGTCCCGTCACCAGCGATAGGGTGAGGGCGCTGCGTAACATTTGGCCGCCGCCTTCGCCTTGAGATCCGTCGATAAGTATCATGTGAGTAGCGGGGTGATGGGTTAGGAAAGTGGGGTGATGGGTTAGGAAAGTGGGGAGGTGGGTTGGAAAAGCGGGAGGTGGGTTAGAAAGGGGGGGAGTGAAAAATAGGTAAGATCACATTCCGACAAAAGGCTAGAAACGAACGCGCTCTATCCACTGAGCTATGCTCCCATCCGGGGCTCCAGTACGGAGTTGAAATGAAGCGCCGGGCGGGAACAGTGGGAATCGAACCCACGACCTCGCGATGAAGAATCGATGTAGTTCCTATGGCATTCGGAATGTGAAAAAATGATGTATGATGTGAGTTGGTTTACGTTTAGCTGTGAGCGTGGGTCTAAGTTGGTGTGATGCCGTCGGTCGACAAGGAATGAAGAAATGTTCAGGATTCGAACCTGGACCCTTGCGGGCTATACCAAGATGTAATTCCTTCAGCATTCGACGTAGGCGAAAATAGTGGATGATGACCTGACAAGAGGTTGAGAGACGTTTTGACACGCGTGTCACTTCGATTTCTCGAAGCCACCTTCGTGTTCCCGATGTAGTCCCTCGGGCATTCAGTTCATCAAATTGGTTCATCAAATTGGTTTATGAAGTTGGTTTATGAAGTTAGTTTATGAAGTTAGGTTATAGCTGCCGCGGGGGGCTGCCCCGCGGCACGTCATAATGTCTGTTTCTATTGGTTCGTTTTTGTCAGCCACAGTGGCTTAAAGCTCCACCGCGTTGATGATTTGCGTCCAGTGCGCGTTCTGGATTCCAGCTTGGCTGAAACCTTTGATCACGCGGAAGACGTTGTCCGAAAATCCGCCGATGTTGAGGATATCCTCGCGATCGTAGGTCTGCGAACTGATGTAGGGTTGCGCATCGATGCAGACCAATTTTGCTTTCGGGTTGCTTCGCTTAAACGTCGTCCATTGTTTCATGGTCTCGGTCGAGCGCTTTCCATTCCAGCTGCGCTGGCTGTCTATCCATGATTCGTTATCCGAGACATAGATCACTAGGTCGGCCCGGATGTTCTGGCGGTTCAAGTACTCCAATGGCTTGGAAATATTCGTTCCGCCGGAAGGCAATTCCATCAGCTTCTTCGCGTTGGTCATGATCGAGTCTCGAGGATTCAATCCCGCCCCTTTCACCACGTGATCGTGAAAGGGAAGTACCAGAGCACCACGGTTGCGTCGCAAAACGGAAGCTGCCATTAAGGCGGCAACATCCATGCAGCGTACCTTCGACGTGGCCCCTTTTCGGTGACCGGTAAGCGGGCTATGCATCGATCCGGAGATGTCCGCCGCGACCACAACCTTCCCGCCAAAGCTTGGCACATTGCGAGTCGAGATTTCCATCGCGTCCTGCAACGCTTCGCGAATCTGGTGCGGAATATTTTCTCCCGCAGCCAAATAGGCGCTCATGAGCTGGTAGGGAAAGCTTCGAGACGCCTTCACCAATTTCGGATTCGATAATCGTTCCGCAATCAGTTCGACCATTCGCTTGCTTTCGAAAACGCCGTGACGTGCAAAGGTGTTCAAGTTCATGCGCGTCATGGTGAAGTTCGCATCCCGGGCAATCTCTTTCCAATGCGTTTCGCTTAGCTTCAAGCTCGTCAGCATTTGAAACGGCACCTTTGGCATGGCAGAGCGATTGTTCGCTTTGAAGCCTTCGTAGGCTCGCACGATTTCCGGTAGAGCTGCCTCATCCGCTTCACGACCAATGATCCAAGCGTACAGCGCTTCGCGACTCGGGGTTTTTGGGCGCGGATGAACCATCTTAATGATGTCCCCGAGAGAAGGCGCATTGCCGATCGAGGCCTTAAAGATTTGCTCATCGCTACGCGCATCGAGCCACTCGCGGACCAAACGCTTTGGCAACGATCCCAAGGACTTACGTCCGGTCACGCCTGAGCGCATGATTTGCACGAAATTACGAAGCATCTTACCGTTATCAATCACACGAGGGAAAACCTTTGTCAGGTAATCAGGGCCGCTCACTGAAAGCATGGCGCACAAAAGGGCAGGCATGTCTTTCATGTAGCTTTGCTCTCGGGTGTAGATGGCGCACTTCGCGACAAATTCCGGCTCGACACGACCAGCAAGTTTCATGGTTTGTTCGAGCTGCTCCGCCGCACTTGCGTAGTAGGTGCAGTTCAAGGTGCCCGTGGCAGCGTACTGCGCCAATGCGTGCTCGTCGTTGAAGCGGTAAGCGGTTCCGCCCGCTTCGTTCGAGGTGTTTGCCTGGGCCACGTTTTGGCCACGTGAGGTTGTGAAGAGTTGTTTGTTTGCCATGATTGGTTTTCCTTTCGATCCTTTCCTATTGCATGGAGCGTGCCAACTTTCAGAGATGCCCTGTAGATTTGGGCTGAATCGTAGGTTTTAAAGGGAATACCGGCTAAAATTGCTTAGATTTAGTCTGCACATATAAAATTCCCCTCATTCGTAGCTGATCTAAATCTATCCATATGTATATATATTTATATGAAAAACGTAGTTATCGGGTTTTTGGGCAACATATTGGACCATGGCGGGAAGCATCGTTGGGAGCGTTGGCGCCCGAGTGTGGATCTTTGTCGGCATGATGATTTGCTCATCGATCGCTTTGATTTAATTTTCGATCCGAAATTCCAGTCCTTGGCGGATCTAGTGATCCAAGATATCGGGACGGTCTCGCCTGAAACAAAGGTGGTGCAGCATCGGCTTTCCTATGAAAATCCGTGGGATTTCGAAGAGGTCTATGCCGGACTGCATGAGTTTGCCGTCTCGTATCCGGCCAAGCCAGAGAAAGAGAATTACATGATTCATGTCACCACGGGATCGCATGTGATGCAGATCTGCCTCTTCCTGTTGACCGAAGCGCGGTATCTTCCGGGGGCGCTCCTGCAGGCAAGCCCGCCGGGACGCCGCAACTCTGGGGAGCCGGGAACCTACAGCACCATCGATCTCGATCTCTCGAAATACGACCGCATCTCAAGTCGGTTCGAAAAGGAGTCGATGGATGATATTCGCTTTCTAAAGCTCGGGATCGAAACGAAAAATAAAGCCTTCAATCAGTTGATCGAAAACATTGAGCGAGTGGCGATTCGCTCCCGAGATCCGGTGCATCTTTCGGGTGCAACCGGTGCAGGCAAGTCGAATATGGCCCGCCGAATCTTTAAATTACGGAAGCAGCGGCAGGGGTTGGCGGGGGACTTCGTCGCGGTCAACTGCGCGACGCTGCGGGGCGACGCAGCCATGTCGACCTTGTTTGGGCATCGCAAGGGTGCCTTTACCGGGGCGGCCGCGGATCGTCCCGGTTTGCTCAAGGCGGCAGATCGAGGAATTCTATTTTTGGACGAGATCGGCGAGCTGGGTTTGGATGAGCAGGCGATGTTGTTGCGTGCGATTGAGCAGAAGCTGTTTCTGCCCATGGGATCGGACAAAGAGGTCTCAAGTAATTTTCAGCTGATTTCGGGAACCAACCGCGATTTACGTGCCGATGTTGCCAAAGGTGATTTCCGAGAGGATTTGTTGGCGCGGATTAATCTCTGGAGTTTCGAACTCCCGGGGCTGAGGGAGCGTCGTGAAGATATTGAACCCAACTTTTTATATGAGCTTGCCCGAGTGCAGGAAAAGTCGGGGCGGCAGACGACAATAAACAAAGAAGCCTTGAAGCTGTTTTTGACCTTCGCCGAATCGCCCGAAGCCGAATGGCGGGCGAACTTTCGTGACCTCAATGCGGCAACCACTCGCATGTCGGTTTTGGCGGAGGGAGGGCGGATCGATGAGGCGGTGGTGCGCGATGAAATCGAGCGGTTGAAGCTAAGTTGGGCTGGAGCTTCTCGGGAGGCGGGTGATAGCAACGCGGTGGACGAGTTGATGCCAGCGAAACTGGATCGCTTTGATCGGGCTCAGCTGGCCGAGGTATTGCGAGTGTGCCGAAAGAGTCGGAATATGTCCGAGGCGGGGAGGGCGCTATTTGACGTCTCACGCTTGAGTAAGAAGTCGTCGAATGATTCGGATCGCTTGCGGAAATATTTAGCGAAGTTTGAGATTCAATGGGACCAATTTACGTCTAAGATTTAGGGTCGTAAGGCTCTTTGAAAGCGAAGTTCAAAGAGCCAGCCTGATTAGCTTGTGACTAGAATGCGTCGATTTCCCACATAGTATTTCTCCTTTCGTTTAAAGATTCAGTTGCGCGCCAGCCCAGCTGTTTGCCGGATCAGTTTTTTGTAATGCACTGTGAAACAATGATTTCCGAAAAATAGTTTTTCAATACTAAACACAAAATAAGGCATTTACGTCATTAGTGTATTTTACGTCTTACTGTTGGCGATAAAGATAAAGTAGCAGGGGTGTCCCGCCTCTGTGCGGATGGATTGCTAAAAGCCGACCCGAAATCGAAACCCTTGGATTCTGAGCACCAACGCTGCGGCCGTAAGGTGCGGGTTTAATGGATCACCCAGGTTGAATCGCACTTTCAGCGCTACGATTTTTAGGTGTCTCAGACCTAGGGCGCTACCCTGGGCTAAGTTGACTGAGCCCTTCAGGCTCAATGTAAATCGTCAATCCAGTTGTCTAGCCGGAAAGAGGTTTCGTACCATGCCTTTCCAAGGACATGTTCGTGCCATCGCCTCTTTAGGCGGTGTGTTGTTCGATTGTTTAAGCTTGAGAGTCCAGGGTCACCTGCAAGGTCACAACTTCCATGAGCTCGGTGGCCGATTCTTCTACATCGAGCACGAAGCGGTTGATCACACTGGTATAATAGTTAAACGCGATAAAAGCGGGGATGCCGACAATGAGGCCGAAGCAGGTGGTGAGAAGCGCGGTTTCGATTCCCGAGGCGGCCGCTTCGACGATGTTCACCTCACCCATGGTGGCGACGATATTTCGAAACGAAACTATCATGCCTTGAACCGTGCCCAGAAAGCCGATCATCGGGGCGACACTTGAAACAATCGCAAGAACGGGAAGATGACGTTCGAGAGCGGCGACAATATGCACCCCGTAGTTTTCCATCGATTGCGTCACTTGTTCTTCAATGCGACCTTGATCGTAATTCAATCGTTTCAGCACCACATATTTGCGTAGTCCGGTCGCGAGAACCGCAGCCACGGGACCCTGCGACTCGTCCGCAGTTTTCAGCGCTTCCTCCACTTGATCCCTGGATAAATGGTCGATCACGCTCTGACGCAAATGGTCTGCGTTGGTCTTGAGCATCTTCAAACTGCGCCAGCGTTCAATGATCACCCCAAGCGCGAGGATGCCGAGAATCAAAATGGGCCACATGAAAAAACCGCCGTCGAGCAAGAGGCCGAGGGCGCCACTATGAAGCATCTCATACAGCGCAGAAGGCTCGCTTGCGGCAGCGGTTTGGGCCGCCGTCTCCGCGAGGTTTTGCGATGCATTGGCTGCGCCGTCGGTCGCGGCTAGAGCAGAATCGATTCCATTGGTCATGATGTCTTGTTTGGCGGTCTGGCGAACTTGGTTAGCTAAAAGATGTAAATTGATTTCTGCCACTCAATGGCAACGTTTGAGATGCCTTCTGCCACTCAATGGCAGGGGCACGTCGCCTTAATTTACGTGGAACAGCGGCAGAATTCTACTCGTCTTCGAGATTCGCTTCCTTTTCGAATTGAGCGATCATCTCTGGCAACGCGAGGCGGCCCCGAGAATATTTCGCTGCGTCCGACTCCGGAAAGTCCCAGCGACAACGATTGTAGCGTCGGAACGCAAAGGGAACATTTTTGGCCATGCGGTAACTTTCACCGGCCCAGAAGAGCGCTTCGGAGCAAAGTTTTTCATCGGGAAACTTCTTGGTGAAGATGTCGAAATTCTCCGCCGCTTCGATGTAGTTTTTCTGACCGCTCAGGTTGGCTTCCTCCGCGAGCTGTCCTTCTTTGTAAAAGGACTGCCCGACCCGGAAGGCCATCTTGGCAGCAAACTCATGCGTAGGGAAGCGCTCGATGAATTTCTTCCCGACTTGGGCGGATATTTCGTAGTTCTTCCCGCGATAGAAATGCTCGTTAATGCGGATCATCACGCTGGCGATGAGCGGACTCTCTGGGTAGGTGGATGCTAGGGTGACATAGGCCTCCAGCGCGTCATCGAGACGGTCGGCTTCTTCGTAGCACTGCGCGAGCTTGTATTGCGCATCCGCCGCCAAGGTATGGTCGGCGTAGTTTCGCGTAATGGTTTCGTAGGCGGTAATGGCTTCGTTCCAATCCTTCAGCTCTTGGGCGAATTGACCTTGAAGGTAGGCGATGCGCGGTAAGTATTTTGGATCCGGATAATCTGCAACCAGCTCCTTAAGAATGCGACGCCCCGCTTCTAATTCCATGTCGGCTTCTTCTTTGCGTTCTAACTTTAGGTGGCCTTTGAAAAGTTCGAAGTAGCTCTCGGCGATGTGAAACTGGGTTTGAATCGCGAGTTCTTCCTCCCCGAACAACTTGCTGAAGGCGCTGACCTTCCCATCCGTTCCCACTGCGACAGGAACCGAAACCTGATAGGCAAGATTGGTTAGCGAAGAGCTTGGCGCATTGTCGACATAATGCACCGTCACCGTGGTGCCGAAGAAGCATTCGATCTCGGACGCGTTGCCCGCATTGCCTGGGGTTGGCTTGGTCTGACCTTTCAGCGGGAAGCCCCCGGTGAACACGCCGCTATGAGAGAGTGTCTCTTCCATGACGAGGGTCTCTTCTTCGCCGGCGGTGGTGCGGATGGTGATGCTTACGGTGTCACGTTCGTCGGTAGAATCCAAATCGGGATCGGTCACTTTTACGTAGAGCTTTTCGCCGACATGAACTTTTTCGATATCGCGTTCGTAGTCCGGGGTGGTGATGCTTAGGCTGCCGTCGGTGCGTAGGCGGGCTTGGGCACTGCGTGTCACCGCGTTGCTTTCCGTCGCATCTAAATGCAGTTTGTCCGCGTAGTGGGTTTTGATGATGTTACCGCCGGTGACGTTCGCAACCGGAATCAAGAGGTCGACTTCTCCGATTGCATTTTGGCGTCCTTCGAGGCGCAGCCTGCGCATGCCCATGGCGATTTCAGAGGTGTAAGGGATTTTTTCCGGGCTGTCTGCGCCACCGAGTTGAAGCGGGATTTGCCCGATGAAGCGACCTTCGTATAAAGCCCATTGGGTCATCTCGGCCGGAGCTGTGGTGGGGGTGCCGAAGTCGGTGGAAATACTGCAGATCACTCGGTTGGTTCGTCCATCGATTTCGATGTCCACTTCAACCGAGCTCATGCTGTCTTTGGCGGCATCTGGATCAAGTACTTCAACCGTGAGAGGGAGTTGGTAGGTCACCCCGCTTATGGCGCGGCCGGTGTCTTCGTCGACAAGCGGCCGTGAGAAGCTGGGTCGGCGCATCGTATTGCGACGCACGCCCGGACGTTTCTTTCTATAATCATAGCGGGTCTCGAGCACGTACACTTGCGCGTCGGTGGGCTCATTCACAAAGACAACCCCTTCGCGATGCATGGAATGGCCTGGAAAGGTGTTTTGGGTGTCGAGATAGCGAATCAATACTTGGTCGCCAGGGGCAACCGTCAGTTGATTTTCGATGTTGGTCGAGGTGGTGTCGACCTCGGTGCGGAAGACGCCGGAGTTGCGTTCTGTCTCCACCGCTTCGAGCTGCAGAAGTTGGTCGCGGAGAATGACCTCAACCTGAAGCCGATCTGCTTCCTCGCTTTCATCGAGATCGTAATCTGTGATTTCAATGCCAATGCGGTCCCCTGCGTCGATGCGCATCAGGTCTTTGCGAATGCTCTCCACCTCGCCATCCATTCCACGTAGAAATGCGTAAGCGATCGGTTCAATCTTCCCGTTATAGTAGGTCGCGGTTAGCTTTTGATTCAGCTGCCGATTCTTCTGTAATCCACCCTCGGTAATATCGTCGATGTAGGTGATTTCGGCAGCGTCCCCTGCGGTCAGTTCGAGTTTGTCATTCACCGCGAGGGAGACGACATCCGCTTCGGTCGGAATGACTTTTATTTCTTCGGGTCCGTTTATTTCGATGTGATTGATCTGTATCGATTCGCCGTAATATTCGTTCACCACGAGCTTGAGATAGCGAAGCTCCGTGTCGGCGAAAGAGAAGGTCATGGTGGCGTTTGTACTGCTGACGGTGGCGGTTTCAATCTGCGGATCCTTGGTTTGTAAGTCAGCGACATCCGAGGCGGTGAGATCGAGATCGGCGTTGCGGAAGTCGCGCATTACGACCTTTTCGCTATGCTTATTTTCGTGTGCAATTTGTCCGAGCAAGCCACTTTTGGGATTCGCGGTGGTCGCGATAATTGTGAGGTCATGCAAGCCCGCTTTTAAAAAGGCATCGATCGGTTTTGCGTTTCTCTGGAAGGGTTGAATCAATTTGCCGTTAAGTAGAATCGCAGCCTGTTGCCCACGAACCTGCATGCGGACGCAGCCGGGGAGGCGTTGAACAAGCTTGCCGTGCCAGAGAACCAAGGCGCTGGCTTTACTCTGCTTGGCTTTGTCTTCGCCCTCGTAGCTCCAAAGTAGCTCTTGGACTTCAGTGCTACTGGCGGGCTCCTGTTTTCGAATCAGATCAAGCGCTTCGTTTAGACTGGTGATGGGTTTGCGAAGCGGGAAGTAAACCCGTTGAGTCATGGCTTCGGACGGGAAGGGGATCTCAATGGTTTCAAGCGGCGGGTGATTTGCAACCGTGAAGAAAAACCGCCCATCGTAGCTACCTTGTAGGTGGCTGTGAATCGGCAGGCCGCGTTCTTCAACGGGGGTGTGAATCTTCATTTCGTTCACCGCATGTAGATCTTTCATGTCGACGCTGAGCCATTTGGGAGAGGCGCCATCCGGTTCGCTCTGCCAGTAGCTGTCTTTATCTTGATCAATCGCGAGAAGGGGGCGGTGGTCAATCGCTGAATCGCTGGCTAAGGCTCCGGCAGGGAGTTCTCCCGTCGCCACAATGCCTTCAAAAATTCCCGAGTGAGGGCTGGTTTCGAGGAGCTCGGCTTGAACTTGATCTCCGCTTGTTGCGATGACTTTGATCGCCACCCGGTCCATATCATCGCCCAAATCGCGATCGCTATCTTCCACCCGAATGTAAATCGGATTGCCGGGTTTGATTTGATTCTCGGGGCGTTCGACCGAACGGCGACTATCCATCAGCATTGCGGCCGCATCATTTTCGCGCTTCAAATTACTCGTAAAGCTTTCGACATCCTTTTTGATGACGCGGCGACTCGCCGCGTCGAGCTCGGCATCGGCGGCAATTTCAATTTTGTTGTCGGCGAGCAGCTGGTACTGGAATTGCTCTTTGAAGTCGTTCGGATAGTCCACCGTGATGGTGTCGCTGCCGATCACCTGCAGGGTGCCGTCGCCGGGATTTGCTTCCCCGAGCTCGGTATCGATTTCGGCAATAAAGAGCCCCTTGCCGGCGCCGCCACTCGTGAGCCATGCGCGTTCAGAATCGCCTCCCGGCTCGGTGTTTATTGTCACGGGGATCCGAGTATTCCCTCGGCTGATGCCGAGGTCGCTGTCTTGTACCACGATGGAGAGGGCTTTACCTGGGGCATGGTAGCGTTTGGATTGTTGGCCCAAGCGCCCGACGGTGCGGAGCAAATCAAGTTGGTCCATGTAGCGTTGTTCGACCCCATAGACTTCGGCTAAATTATATAAAGTTTCGTTCGCGAGTTCGACATCAGGAACTCGCTCCAGCACGTTGCGGAAAATAACCCGTGCTTCATCTCGGTCACCTCGACGGTTGGCTAATACACCGCGCAAGAACTCAGCTCGGATCGCGGTTTCGGTTACACGGCTACGGGAAAGATCGGTGAAGATTTCCTCGGCTTTATCGAAAACCTTTTGCGCCATATAACTTTCCCCGATGCCAAACTCGGCTTCGGTTGCTTCCGGGGTTTCCGCGTACGAATTTTTCACCGTATTGTACTCGTTTCGCGCGACGTCGAAGCGGCCTGATTTAAAGTAGTTGCGTCCGAGAAGGAGCTGCACTTTTGCCTTATCTCTGGCCGCAATCGATTCCTTGTCACCGTTCGCAATCAGCCAAGCGCGTAAAATGTTTTCCGCTTGGTTGTGGTTCTCATCACCCCCACCGAGGATGTGGGTGTTGGCGCCGAAGAGAACGAGTTCGACCGGCAGTTCATTCTTATGTTTTTCGAACAGAATTTGATTTTTAAAGTAGGCTTTGCGGGCGCGCTCATCGTCATTGAGTCGCAGGTAGAGGCCGATCTCCATGAGGGGGGCGATGGGGGAATCGCTGGCAATGTCGAGGCCGAGTGAGCCCATGCGGGAATAGGCGCGACCGACTAAATCTTGTGCGTTTTTACGGCGATTGTCGTCTACACTTGGAATGTTTGCCATCATGGCTGAAACGAGGGAGGCGGTTTCGGGCCACTGCTTCGGGTTGGCGAAGTGTTGGGCAAATGGCCAAAAGCGATCCCACGAACCCGTGCCGCGATCTGCCTGCAAGGTGGCGCCATGAAGTTCGACCATTCGTTCGATCAGAGGGCGTTCCTGCGCACTCGGAAGTTCGAGCTGAGCCACTCTTGCTAAATCGCTCACCCGATAAATCGAACTGTCTGCGATCACCTTCAGCAGGCTTTGCTTTTGGTCATCTTCCATCTCTTTGGTTTTACGAATGTGATCTAACCAGCCCATGGCCGGATATTCGCCCATGCTCCATTTGCGAGGTGTCCGGCTGTCTTGTTCTTTCCGCGCATTCGTGAGCAGGCTTTCAAACCCTTTGTAATCTCCGGCTCGAAACGCGATTTCAGCGAGGTCCGCCGCGTAGGCTCCATGTTGATCCGAGGGGCTTTTTAATGCGGCCTCAAAAATGCTCTTTCGCTTGGCCGGGTCTTCGGTTTCTTTCGCAAGCTGTTGGTTGACCGCGCGTGATCCATCCGAATTTAAATCCACCGCTTTATGCGATTCAAGGTAGGCGGTTGATTCCGCTTCGAGCCCGGTTGCCTTCAGCTCGGCAGCGATTTCTCGGGCGTAGGCCATGCTCAAGCCAAGGCGTTTTTGTGTTTCATTGATCCAATTGACGGTTCGCTTTGCCAGGTCCTTGTCTTCGATTCTTTTTGCGCAGCGAAGGGCGCGGATCCAGCTGTTGTGTTCGTTGCTGTGCTGCACTTGCTTGAGCATGTGTTCGACCGCTTCTTTGGTCGCTCCCTTTTCTGCGTCATAGGATGCCACGGTCTCGAGCCACGAGTAGGCGGTACTGTAATCCGTCGGCTTGATCGTCGCCATGTGTTTGAAGGACTTCAAAGACTCGGCCCAGCTGGCTGGCTTTTTTAGTTCCATCAAACCGCGAGCTTCGGCATCGAGTAAGTAGAATGTGTCGTTAGGGCTGAGGGCGCCTTTGAGGAGGGCTTTGCGTGCGTCGCGGCCTTTGCGTCGGTCTCCAGCAACTCGCCAGTTTTTTACCTCCGTTGAATTTCGAAGTTCTTGCGCGAGTTTGGTCGCCTTGCCGGCTTGATGGCGACGTTCTTTGTCGCCCGATTTTCCTTTTCCCCATTCCTGAAGATAATCCACAAGTTTTGGCATGGGTCGTCCTGCTTTTTGAATCGAGGTTTTGATTCGGGCAAGGGCGGGGTCAAATCGATTGTCGTCCTTATGCTCTGATAAAAGCCAGTGGATCGCAGCCTTGGCCGCATAGTCGCTAGTCGGGGATTTTTCTAATAGCTCAAATAGAGTAGCGCTGGCTTTTTTCGGGTCCTTCATCCGGTTCGCGTACACGTCGATTCCGAGTTGGTATCGAAGCCGGAAGCTGTCTTTCCTATTGGTCTTGAGGGCTGTGATGAGCCCCTTTTCGGTGTTGGCGATCGATTTGTTTTCCTCGCCTGCGGTCCAGGTAACGTAGTTGCCCGAAAGGTTCGCATGCCCCGCGTAATGAGGGATGACCTGGTTGGCAATGGCGATGGCTTTGTTGACGTCCTTGTCTCGGGCATAGGCGGTCGCGAGCATGGTTTGGGCCCACCATTTATGGTGATCGGTTTTGAAGGTTTTAAGGTAGTCTTGCACCACGCCATCCCATTGGCTGGCTTTGGTCCCCGCATCGGAATACGCCTGAATCAATTTGCGGTGCATCTCGTCACTGCGATTGCGATCGGAAGATTTCAGGCTGAGTTTGGCGGCTTGAAGGTAGTTATGAAGCGAGTTGTTATGCTGCGACATGCTCCGGAAGTTTTCTCCCATCGAATAGAGTACGTCTGATTTTTCGTAGTCGGTCAGAGGCGTTCCTTTTTTCAAAAGGGCTAAGCCGATACGATTGCTTCCGGCATGGTCACTATAGCGGCGGAAGAGGTGAAGCCCTTTCAAGCCAACCTGAGCCGCCATGTGCCCTTTGGGTAAACTGCCTAACATCTCCTCCGCTAATTCGGCCCCAGCTTGGAAGTTCTTTTTATTACCCGTTGCTTCATATTTCTCTAAGGCTTGCCAGCCGTGCTCTGCGTCTTTTTTACCAGATAGTTCCCAGGCCCGATGGTAGGCACGTGCAATTTCGTCATTCTTCTTCGAGGAGCGAAGCAGGAGTTTCGCAAGGTCGCGTTGCACGTCATAGGCCTTTGCATGCTTGGGGTGACGCTCGGTGAATTGGCGGCTAGTGGAGATGATGTCGTCCGACATGGAGGCGGCTTTAAGCCCGTCGATCAACTTGAGCATCACGGCTGCATGATTGGGGTGATCGGGTTGGGCTTGGATGAAGTCTCGTCCGGCTCGAACCAATCCAAAGACACGTCCGTTCTCATGGTAGAGATCGACCAATTGGCTCAAGATGCTGGCGCCTTTGGGAGACGTGTGCAGGCTTCGCGCGAGCTCGGCCTCTAACTTGTTCGCCTGTTCGCTAACTGGATCAGCGGCTTGTTTGCCTTGAGCGTATGCTTGCGTTCCAAGGGGGGGAAGGATGCAGAGCATGGCGAAGCAGGCAATGGCAGGGAAGAGGAGTGGGTTGAATCGTTTCATGAGAAGTTCAAACGCAGATGGTAAAATGGAAAATGGAAAGGGCAGGGGACTCGGATTAGATGAGCGCTGGTTGGAGAAAGGCGCTTAGAAGCCACCTTTGACCAAGGCGTCGCTAATTCGTTTCGCTTCGGCGGCGAGTTCACTGTCCGGGAAGTCGTTGATCAATTGGTCGAACTGTTTTCGAGCCTGTTTTTTATTCTCCAGGCGATAGAGGCAGCGCCCGTAGTTGAAGAGAATGACATCAAGAAAATTTGCGTCGGGATGTTCAGTCAGCACACTTTCGAAGACGTCTACCGCGCGGGCGTAATCCTTTTTCTGGTAATAGAAGTTGGCCATCTTTGCCACGGCTTCACCGACCCGTCCGCTCTCGGGAAATTCGGTATAGACTTTGCGGTATTCTTCGAAGGCCTTTTCATACAAGCCATCTTTTTTACCTTCCGCGGCTTCTTCAGCCATGAGCTCGTAGCATTCCGCGATGCCGTATTGACCTTCACCACGCAGCGAACTGTTTTTTAAATTGAGGAGGTCTTTAAAGAGGGTGACCGCGGTGCCCAGGTTGCCTTCTTGGCGAGCCACTTGCGCCTGCTGCAGCACCGCTTCGTCGACAAAGCTGCTATTCGGAAACTCGTTTTGTAGGCGCCGGCTGACCGCTCCCGCCAGCTTGAGTTCGTCCATGGCAAAGTAGATGCGCCAGAGTTGTACGTAGGTTTCTTCTAGAAACGAACCACCAATTTTTCGTGCCGAGCCAGTGATCTCTTCGCAGATCTCCAGCGACTCCCCGTACTTGGCTTTCGCTTTTCCTTCGAGGCCAAATTCTTTGTAGTGGTTGCCGATATTGCAGAGCGCGCTCGCGGTACGGAGCTTGGTTTTTAGGCGAAGTTCTTCGTCCTGAATCTCGGTCCGAGTCACGCGAACGCCTCCTAGATTTCCTTCAATGCAAGTGGCTTTGGCCACCAAGGTTTTTGCTTCCGTTCCACGATGCCGCTCATCAACAAACTCGACGCGAATCTGGTCAGATGGTTGGGCCTGTAGCTTGTCGTCGCCCTCGGTCACCTCGCTGGATAAAACCACGGGAATCGTGCCTCGGAAAATACCGGTGTGAATCGAATCGTCGATGGCATCTTGTTCCACTTCTGCGAGGAAATCATCCACCGATCCATTTCCTTCGTCAGGGAGTTCAGGCATTGGATCCTCATCCAACCTCTCTGCTTCAGTTTGGTTAGGAACGTCGGCCTTCACGTCACTTATTTCCTTGAGGGTCACGGTCATGGCATCGATTTTTTTCCAGCGGTCAATCATTGGTTGCTCGCCGGTCTCGTCGCTTTCATCGATCTGAATTTCACCCTTGGCAATTTTTTCCGCAAGTTCGTCGCCGAGTTCTTCTTCGGTTTTTGGACGGTAGACCGAAACCTTAGCGGTGAGAGAATCTGCTGCGTCGCTGATATCAAAATCCGCGTCGGTGATTTGAAGATTCGCTTCTTTGCCGAGGACCACGCCTTGCAGGTCATCTTGGAAGGCGCCATCCATAATTTGCACCGTGGCATTTCCCACCACCGCGATCTTTTTCAGTATCTTACGATCAAACTCGCGTTCGGCGGTGTGTTGATCCACGTAGGTGACTTCAACTGTGTCCCCGCCTTTGAGGTCTAGGGTTCCGTTGTTGGGAATGGGTTTGCCGAGGGCGGTGGGAATCGATCCCAATACTACGCGGACATTGCGTCCGACGGGCATGGTCTGGAGAATTTCTGTGTCGCCCCCCGGAACGCTGCACTGAATATCCACTCGGTCATCCAGCGACAGAATCGCGAGGTCCGCATCTTCGACTTTCACATAGAGGCGTTTTCCTGCTTCGACTTTTTCGATTTGGGTGTCGTCATCGCTTACCGCGGTTCCGACTTTTTCAAGCGCTTCAATCGCACGGCTGTAATGGCCCTGTTTAAAGTGACCCATGCCAATGTAGTAGTAGGCGTTGTTGACTTCGGCTGAGACCGGATAGTTCTCGATCACGTCCCGCATGACCTTGAAGCATTTTCCGTAGATACGAGCTTCGTAAAAACAGACCCCCATTTTTAGGGTGGCGTGTGCCCGCTTTTCGACATCGGTATTGTCTTCGCTCGCCGAGGTTTCAAAATGTCCCCGCGCTTTGTCGTAGGCATTTTCTTTCTCTAAAAAGTAATTCCCCAAACGCAAATGCGCGTCGAAGCGAATTTTTGATCGTGGGTAACGCTCGATAACCGACTGCCAAATTTCAATCGCTTTATCCGACTCGCTTGAGTCGAGTCGTGTGTCGCCCGCTTCGAGAAGTTTTCGGGCCACCCGATCCTCCACAATAGAGCCCCGGATTTGGGCCTGAAGTTCTATAGATACGAGCCCTAGCAGGACCAAAGATGACAAAAACCAACGATTTAATGCGTGCACAAACAAACCTTCCTAGTGTTTGTGCTAAGTACGAAGCCCGAGGGGGAAAGATCACCCAATTCTGCGTTGATTTAATTTCGCCAACAGGGAATGAGCGCCTGGCAAATATCGGTAATAGACCATCAACGTGAGCGCGCCCAAAGCCGTGGCATAAACCGCCCATAGTAGGAACGGGAATGCGCCACGCGCTCGACACCGCCTGGGAAGGCGATGGCACGAACACGCCCTTGGAAGAGCATGGTACGACGAGTCCATCTCACCGCTCGTGGATGGACAAAAAGCCGCAGCGGCGTCCCGCCTCAGGACTAGGTTAAATTCCGTTGCGTCTATATGGAATCGCCGAAGGCCAAGGAGCGGCGGTTTCCAACCGCCGACAGTGGGAACGGGAATACGCCACGCGCTCGACACCGCCTGGGAAGGCGATGGCACGAACACGCCCTTGGAAAGGCACGGTACGACTAGTCCATCTCACTGCTCGTGAATGGACAAAAAGCCACGGTGGCGTCCCGCCTCAGGACTAGGTTAAATTCCGTTGCGTCTATATGGAATCGCCAAAGGCCAAGGAGCGGCGGTTTTCAACCGCCGACAGTAGGAACGGGAATGCGCCCACGCGCTCGCCACCGCCTAGAAAGGCGGTGGCACGAACACGCCCTTGGAAGAGCATGGTACGACGAGTCCATCTCACCGCTCGTGGATGGACAAAAGGCCGCAGCGGCGTCCCGCCTCAGGACTTGGTAAAAATCCGTAGCGTCTATGTAGAATCGCCGAAGGCCAAGGAGCGGCGGTTTCCAACCGCCGACAGTAGGAGCAGGAAAACGCCAACGCGCTCGGCACCGCCTAGAAAGGCGATGGCACGAACACGCCCTTGGACGGGCACGGTACGACGAGTCCATCTCACCGCTCGTGAATGGACAAAAAGCCACGACGGCGTCCCGTCTTAGGACTTGGTTAAATTCCGTGGCGTCTATGTGGAATCGCCGAAGGCCAAGGAGCGGCGGTTTCCAACCGCCGACAGTAGGACAGGAATACGCCAACGCGCTCGACACCGCCTGGGAAGGCGATGGCACGAACACGCCCTTGGAAAGGCACGGTACGACTAGTCCATCTCACCGCTCGTGAATGGACAAAAAGCCGCGGCGGCGTCCCGCCTTAGGACTTGGTTAAATTCCGTAGCGTCTATGTGGAATCGCCGAAGGCCAAGGAGCGGCGGTTTCCAACCGCCGACAGTAGGAGCAGGAAAACGCCAACGCGCTCGGCACCGCCTAGAAAGGCGATGGCACCAACACGCCATGAAAGGGCATGGTACGACGAGTCCATCCTACCGCTCGTGAATGGACAAAAAGCCGCGGCGGCGTCCCGCCTCAGGACTAGGTTAAATTCCGTTGCGTCTATATGGAATCGCCGAAGGCCAAGGAGCGGCGGTTTCCAACCGCCGACAGTAGGAGCAGGAAAACGCCAACGCGCTCGGCACCGCCTAGAAAGGCGATGGCACGAACACGCCCTTGGACGGGCACGGTACGACGAGTCCATCTCACCGCTCGTGAATGGATATAAAGCCGCGGCGCCACATAAATGCTACCTCTTCGCGACTCATTCCGACTATGCCAGAATCTGTTCCATAAAATATCCAGGCTAGCAGCCCATCGGTTGGTCGGCCCAATCGAGGTAAAGAGCCGGATTTTTTCCAAACCGAATTCGCATCTTCTGCCTCTCGATGCGTCAGTCCAGTAACGACGGGTAAAGGCCGGTGAGTTTCAGGTTGCAAACTGAACATATATCACGCAGGTTTTGGCTACAAAAAAAAGGAAACTGGCGTATGCCGGCAAAAAAAATCAGACATTCAGGACCTATTCTGCAGGTTTGGGGTGGTATCATCATGGTGTATGCGGTCGCACTTTTTGCATCGCTATATACCTATGAGTGGAGAGATGTATCTCTCTTCTTAGATCCTCCGAACAGCCCAGCCGAAAACGTTCTCGGGAAACCGGGAGCTTGGCTTGCCTTTATCCATCTTGCAAGTTTCGGGATGGGGGCCTATCTGCTTCCCATCGCGCTAATTTTTGTCGGATTGCTCTTTCTCTTTATCATGGAGCGACTGGCGCTGATTAAAGCAGCCACGATTTTACTAATGTTTCTCGTCTGTGTTTGCGCGGCCGGTCTCATGCAAACGACCTTCGCCGAGTCGGTGAACACGCTTAATATCCCGGATACGGGGGGATTTGTCGGCCGAATTATTTCTGACGGATTCTTTGAGCCCGTCTTTGGCACCGGCCTTGCCATGTTCCTTTATACCATCGGACTCCTCATACTTGCCGCTCTCTTCTTTGAAGTCGGCTTCCGTGAAGCCTTCGATTGGATTGGCCACATCGCACAATGTGTTTATCGCCGTGCAGCCGCTGGAGTTCGCGCCGTGATTTATCCAGGGGAATGGGAAGAGGACGGACCCGATTTCCCGGTGCGTCGCAACGGACTTTACGAAGACGAAGAAGCGCCCGCCAAACCGAAGCGCCGCCGCAAACCTGCCGCTAAACGTAAACCTGCCGTCGAAGAGGAAGAAGATGCTCCTCCGGCAAAACCAAAACGTCGTCGTAAGCCCGCGGCCAAACCGGCAGCAGAAGATCCCGAAACCGAAGCCGAAACCGAAGAAGTCGCTCCCTTGGATATTCCCATCACCATGGCTGGGGTTGAAATGCGCGACGACGTTGTTGAGGACGACGCGTCCGATGACGAGCCGGATCCTTGGGATATCCCCGCTCCCGTCACCGAGCCTGCGGTAAAAATCGTTCCACCTCTTCCGCGCAAACCACGGAAAAAAGCACATCCCGTCAAAGCCAAGCCGCCTAGCGCCGCGGCTGCAAAAGCACCAAATCCTGACGAAGTCTTTGCCGCCACATCTAGCTCACCAGAAAATTTTGAACTTCCGAGCAACGATATGCTCAACCCGATGCCAAAGCATCGACAGACCATGTCACGCCATGATGTATCCCGCTCAGGAGCCATTTTAGTTAGCACCCTCAAGGAGTTTGGCGTCGTAGCTGAGCTGGTTAACGCCGAAGTTGGTCCCGTCGTAACCAACTATGAATTGATGCCCGCTCCAGGGATTCGGGTCGAGAAAATCGCCAGCCTTAGTAATAATCTAGCCCTGAACTTAAAGGCTGAAAGCATTCGTGTTCAAGCGCCAATCCCAGGCAAGGGCGTGGTCGGAATCGAAATTCCAAACACGGAAAAAACTATGGTCACCCTTCGGGAAATCATGGAAAGCGAGAACTGGGCCAAAGCGGTTAAAAAGAAAGCCCTCCCTCTCATCGTCGGGAAAGACGCGGCCGGCCGTGACATCGTTGCGGACTTAGCCGAGATGCCCCACTTGCTTATCGCGGGTGCCACCGGTGCTGGTAAATCGGTTTGCATGAACTCGATTTTGGCCGGACTCCTCATGTCTCGTTCTCCAGACGAACTTCGCCTCATGCTAGTCGATCCGAAGATCGTGGAATTCACCCCTTTCAATGATCTGCCTCACCTTGTTGTCCCGGTGATCACCGATCCGAAAAAGGTCGCGATGGGGCTCCGTTGGGCCATCACGGAAATGGAAAAGCGCTACAAGCTCTTCGCCGAAGTCGGGGTGCGGAACATCAAGTCATTCAACACGCGTCCGAAAACGCGTCAGCCAGAACTTTTTGACTCAGCCGCAGAAGCATCCAACGACAAGGGACATCCAGACACGGTTCCGTACATCGTTATCATTATCGACGAGCTCGCTGATTTGATGATGGTGGCGCAAGCTGAAGTTGAAAATAGCATCGCTCGATTGGCTCAACTTTCTCGCGCGGTGGGGATTCACATGATCATCGCCACCCAGCGTCCTTCGGTCAACGTGATCACCGGTACCATCAAAGCCAACTTTCCGGCGCGGATTGCTTTCCAGGTCGCTCAGAAAGTCGACTCTCGAACCATTTTGGATGCCAACGGGGCGGACAAACTTTTGGGCAAAGGGGACATGCTTTTCTTGCCTCCAGGAACCAGTCGCCTCATCCGAGCTCAAGGTAGCTACACTGCGGACGAAGAAGTGACCCGTGTCGTGGACTACATCAAGGCACAGGCCAAGCCGGATTATGAAGTCACGGTAAAGGCCAAGCTCGAAAGCAAATTACCCGACATCGAAGAGAACGATAAGGATAGCGAGATCCTCGAATCCGCCATCGAAGTCATTCGCCAAACCCGTCGCGCATCGACATCTTCTCTCCAACGTCGCCTGAAAATTGGCTACAATCGGGCTGCCCGCCTCATGGATCAGCTCGAAGAGAAGGGGGTAGTTGGTCCGCCGCAAGGCTCCGAACCGCGCGAAATTCTCATCGACTTAGACGGAGAAATCCCAATTCACGGGGATTTAGAGGCCGATGCGTCAATAATCGGTGCGACGGTTGGTGGCGCAGAGGCCCCAGAACCGGCCAGCACAGACGAAAATTTTGAAGTTGAAGAAATATCTTCCATTTCGGACGGAGAGTTCGTAGACGAGATGGAAGAGTAGCAGGTAAACGTAGTAGGGTATATGCCGAGTATCGGTGAACAATTAAAAGCAGCTAGAGAACAAAAGGGCGTCGACCTAACCGAGGCGGCCCGTGCGACGCGTATTAAGATGCAGCAATTGCAGGATCTTGAAAACGACGATCATTCTCGAATCGCTGCGCCAGCCTACACCAAAGGCTTCCTAAAAATTTACGCCAAGTACCTCAGCTTGCCAGTAACAGACCTGATTCGTCAATACGACGAAGGGGATGCCCCGCCTCCTGTACTTCCTGCCGCTGAGCCCAAAAAGCCAGGCGGTTGGAAAGGCCTTCGCAAGGGCCGTGATAAAACCACCGAGGGCAGCGAAGAGGCGAAGAAGCCGAAACGTCCCGCGCGTACACGTCCAGAACGCGCCGCGAAGCCTGAACGTGCTGCGAAACCTAAGCGTGCTGCGAAGCCGGAAGCGGCTGCGAAACCTGAAGCGGCTGACATCACACCACCGGCTCAAAAGCCGCCTGCGCAAAAAACTGGGTTTAGCGACCAAGATGCTAAGTCAAAAGACGCAGGCTATGACCCGGACGCAGGCTATAAACCTTCGGCTCAGAGCCATGTTCCTGCGGACAAGCCTGTGGTTCAGTCCAAACCGGCGGCTGATTTTTCTGATCAAAGGAGTGACTCTTCTAAAGCATCAACCGGCTTTTCGGAAACGCCAACTGACCCGCCAAAAGTGTCCACCGATCTCCCTCAGGCAACTACTCAGGTAACTACAGAGTACCGCGACGAACGTCCGCTTACCTTGCGTGAAACCCTCACCGAGCGGTGGTATGACCTTCAGGATTGGTTTGACGCCCGAGGCATTTCTAGCGGCCTGCTGAAAAAGATTCTCATCGGATTACTTTTGTTGCTCCTGATTTGGTTCGTCCTGCGTTCTTTGACCGGGACCGCAACCACCGGGAACCCTCAAGATGATCCGCGTACAACTGTACCCGCATCAAGTATCGTGAACCCATTGGTTAATGATCCCGACGAGCCGTACCTGCCGCTCGAACCGTAAGCGGTTTACGCTCTCATGAATGTCCCCAATTCATTAACCTGCAGCCGGCTTGTCCTCGCGGCTGTTCTCATGGCGTTACTCAGCATTCATTTGCCGTTCGCGAAAACCATTGCGCTACTCACCTTCATCATCGCAGCCATTACCGACTTTTTGGATGGCTATCTGGCCCGCAACAAATACGGCGTCACCAACTTCGGTAAATTGATGGATCCATTGGCCGACAAAATTATCGTCGGCGCAGCCTTCGTCGGATTTGTCGGGATCACGCTTGGCATTGACAACAAGCCTCTCATTCCCGCTTGGGCCGCAGTGCTCATCATCAGTCGCGAATTTGTCGTTACCGGTCTCCGCCTGCTGGCGGTAGAGCAGGGGCGGATCATCTCTGCCGGCGCCTGGGGAAAGCAAAAAACGATTTGGCAAATGGTCTCGATTATCCTGCTCCTCGCAGGCCTCGCTCTCCGCGATGACTGGCTTCATCTCGTGAATGGGGCAACCGTCAGCTCCGTCGAAAAACTATTACGTCCCACCGCCATGGTCTGCATGGTTCTCGTCGTCTTGGTTACCGTGGTATCAGGTTACATTTACCTCAAAGACAACCGCGACCTCTTTCTCAAAGACGCTTAAGCGGTGAAGGCCAGCCCGCGTTTGAATGATACGTGGAATTCGCCGAAGGCCAAGGAGCGGGCTGTATCAAAACTCACAAACAATCGGTTGAGTCCTTGTTTCAGACTTTCGAATTCCACGGATTCCGAGTTCTGATACGGCCCCACAAACAGGCGGCCCCAGAGAGGCAGAGGAATGCTGGCAAAGGAATGGATGGCTGATCAAAGTGACTGAAGCGGTCCCGCCTCTGCCGCTTTAGTATGAAATGGGGATGGTAGGTTGGCTCTCCGAGCCGACACAGCGGGTTAAGCTACATGGTTTGAAAAGAACGGTCATGTCGGGACAGAGTCCCAACCTACTTTTTCCCTCAGATCTGGGCGGTAATATTCCAGCGAGTTTCCCGGTTGGGGGGACCTCATGGCGCATCCAGCGTTGCGCATCAAAATCGAGCGCCATTGGTGTCAGGCACCGAGTGCGGACCAGCCGATCCAGCCCCCAGGGCTCGGCGTTCGCAGCCAACGGTGGCGCTCTATCGCTTGAGATAGGGATTCGGCGCCTGGTCGTCCTCATTGCGCTACTGAGCTCCCTTCGAGTTGGGGGCGGTCAATAGTTTATTAGCATCGCCTCGGACCTGCAATTTCGCTCCTGCCCCTTCATTCCGAAGGCTTTCGGCCATATTCTGCATAGAATCGCAGCTCGTGCGTCTATGCTTGGAAACGAAAGTCGTAAAAACTCGAACAAATCGCTTAAAACCGCCTGATCTACGCATTGAGACAACAATGCTTTTTCTCGTTGCCGTTTTGCTAATGGATTGCTTTTTTGCTCCTACATCATGATGAAACAAATTGTTGCCCATTGTATTGTTTTCTTCTTCGCCACGCTTAGCGTGTTTGCGCAGTCAAACGTCGCGCCCGCTGCTGCTGTAACCGCGCCTGCTGTAACCGCGCCTGCTGTAACCGCGCCTGCTGTAACCGCGCCTGCTGCCGTTGCGGCATCTGATGCGCCCGAAAAGAAATCAGCCGTCAATTTCCTCCTTTCTCCCACAGAGATCTTGGAAAAAGGGGGCTGGCCCATGTTGTTACTCGGGGTGATTTCTCTCATCGGAATCGCGCTCATCCTCTACTTCTTCCTCGTGCTCCGGATGCGGAACATCACCCCGCCACGCTTTCTCAGCGACATTGAAAGCATGATTAGCTCTGGCCGCATGAATGACGCTCGTAAGGCCTGCCTCCGCAACAAATCGCCAGCGGCTGCGGTCACGCTCGCGGCCATCGATTATGTGGAACGCGAGCCCAATCCAGATGCACACATTTTGATCGAAAACATCGAAAGCGAAGGCTCACGCCAAGCTACCGCGATCACCAACAATCTCCGCTATCTCGCCGACATCGCTCATATCGCGCCCATGATCGGGTTGCTCGGGACGGTTCTCGGCATGTTCACCGCCTTCAGCGGGATGGGCATGGGCGACGTGCAAGCCACCCCAGAGATCCTCGCCAAAGGGGTGGGTAAAGCGCTGATGACCACCGCCGCGGGTTTGATCGTGGGTATTCCCGCGCTCATTTTCTACAGCTACTTTCGCAACAAGGCGCACCGCTTGCTCGCGAACCTCGAGATCGTCGGCACCGATTTGCTGAACCTTCTGACCTCCTCGCATCGCAAACGCTAAGCGCGCTTTTCGCTGACAGAATCCTAGCTGGAAATCTCCCATGAAATTTCTCAAACAAAACGAAGAAGACACCGTCTTTTCCATGGCGCCGATGCTCGATGTGATCTTTCTCTTGCTCTGCTTTTCCATGGCAACCCAGCTCTACGCATCCTGGGAAAAAGAAGTCGACGTGCAGTTGCCAACCGCGGTGAGCGGGGAACCCCCGAAGCGACTTCCCGGCGAAATCAAAATTAACGTCAAAGCCGACGGCACCCTGATCTACAACGGAAACGTTAAAAGCTACGATCAGATGGGGCATATCCTTGCGCTGATCGGAACCAATACCAAAGGTCAGCCCGTGGTGCTTCGTGGCGATCGCAACACCGCGTACAATCACGTGATGAAGGTCATCGACCTCTGCCGTCAAAACGATGTGTTTAACATCACCTTCGCGGTTTCTACGGAGGAAGAATGATGCGGCTCCCTCGTTTTCTCCACGTTCCGGTTTTGCCATTGAGTGGCAGACGAACAAAAAAGCCTGCCATTGACTGGCAGAATCTAGGCCTTGGGTTCCGGAAGGCGACGCTTGGGATTCTTGCGGTTTTGATGCTTGGGAACGGGCAGGGGAGCTTCGCGCTTGAGCCGGTTCAGGCGCAGCAGTTCGCGGATGGGCTTTACGCGCGCGAAATGTATGACATGGCGATCAAGGAGTATCAGAAGATTCTTGGCGAGGCTCCGACGTATCCCAAACTCGATGTGGTGCTGTATCGCTTGGGCGAAGCGCATCTGAAAATGGGTAAAAAAGCTGAGGCGGAAATTTATTATCGTCAGCTTGCCGAACGCTTTCCTCGGAGTTCCTATTACTTCCGGAGTCAATTGCGGGCGGCAGAACTCTTGGTTCAGAAGCAGAAATATACCGAGGCGTTGAAGGTATTGGATCAAGCCGCAGGGCAAAACCCGTCGGCGGATATGAAGCCGGGCATCGATTTTTATCGTGGGCTGTGTCGGAAAAATTTGAAGCAAACCGATGGGGCCATTGCCTCGTTCCGCGCTGTTATCGCGCAGGAGAAGAATGCTTATTCCTCTTTGGCGGCGGTTGAGCTCGCGCGGATTTTGCAGGTTAAGGGAGGGCAGGACGACGAGTTGCTGAAGCTGTATCGGATTGCGGCAGATAACCCTTCCTCGGCGAACCTCGCGGCCGAAGTCGAATTTCTCACCGGTGCTTTGTACTATCGGCAGAAGAAATTTGACCAAAGCGCGGATGCCTTTCATCGTTTGATGACGACCTATCCTGATCACCCTCGGGCCACGGAATGTCGACTGAGTGCGGCTTGGTCGTATCACAACACGGGAGCGTTTAACACCGCTTTGGATCTCGCAGTGTTGACGCCGGACACGGTGAAGGCGCCTTCGAAAGCGGATTGGTTGTATCTCGAATCGAGCTGCTTGCGCCAGTTGAAGCGGCATGAAGATGCGGTTCCGGTGTACAATTCGTTGATCTCCCAGTTCCCAAACAGCAGTTACACTCCGACAGCTCGGTACGAGCTACTGCTCATCGCGCAGCATCTAAAGCGCTATGAAGATGTCATTGCGCAGGCGGATGAAGTGGCAAAAAATCCAGCCTTGAAAAAGGACGTGACCCGTCTCAAGGCGGACGCGCTAAAAGCGCTGGGGCGTGATGAAGAAGCGGCGGCAGCTTTCCGATCCATGGCGGAGCAATCTGGGGATAAAACCCAGGCGGCAGAAGCCCTGTATGTTGCGGGCCAGACCTATCAGAAATTGCAAAAGTATGACGAAGCGGTAGCGGCCTTTACCGAAGTCGCGGCCAAGCATCCGACCTATGAGCATGCGGCCCGTGCCTTGTATGTGGCCGGGTTGTGTCGTCAGAGTCAACAGCGTGAAGGCGATGCGATCGATCTCTGGATGAGCATGGTGAGGCAATTTCCGAAGAGCGAATGGGGCGATGAAGCCTTGTTTCAGGCCGGCGTCTTTTATTTGCGGAACAAGCAGAAGGACGAGTCGACCAAGGCGCTACGTCGGTTTGTTTTGCTCTATCCGACGTCGCCCCTTTGTCGGGAAGCGAATTACTATTTGGGCATGATTGCCGAGAGCCAAAATAAGGCGGCGGTCGGTGAAGTGTATTATCGTGATGCGTTAAAGCTGAATCCACCTCAGCCATTGAAGTCGAAAGTACAGCATCGCTTGGCCTTGAATTTTCAGAAGCAGGGTAAGAGCGATGAGGCTGCGGCGATGCTTAGTGAGGTCTTGAACAGTGGTCAGGACGAAGCGGTTTCGCCGGCCTTGTTGATTTGGTTGTTGCGGCATCATGCGGATGGAAAGCGTTGGGCCCTTTGTTTGACGGCATCTGAGAAGTTGACGGATCAGGCGCAGCCGGATGCGGTACGCCAGCTTGCCTATGGGGTTCGCGGAAAAGCCTATCATGCTTTGGGAGAAATTCCTTCTGCGGTTGAGGCGCTTAAACAGGCGGTTGCCTTCCCATTGAAAAATCGTGAAGCGCTGGAAGCTGGTTTACTGTTGGGCGATCTGGCCTCGGCTACGAAAGATTTTGCTTTGTCGGAAACCGCTTACTTTGACACCGGAGAAGCCGCTTCGGCGTTGGGGCAACTCGATTTGCAATCTCGGTCGGTTTACGGGCTTGGCAAGCTCGCCTTGGCGCAAGAAAAGCTTTCAGAAGCGGCGCGTTACTTTATGAGTGTTGCGGTGTTGTTTGAAGACGATGATCTCGCGCCCAAATGTTTGTTTCTCGCGGCAGATGCTTTCCTGAAAGATGGAAAGATCAAAGAACGCGATTCGGCCTTAAAAGAGCTTCGTACTCGCTTTCCTGATTCTGAATGGGCGAAGAAGAAATAAGTTTTCGCCTATCCATAGTTTCTATGTTTATTTTCATCCCCCTTGATCACCCTTTACATTTTTCAGATCCCCCATGGCCAAAGCTTCGACAAAAAAAGCCTCTCGCGCAAAATCCTCTAGTAAACAAACTCCCTCGGTTGCGACGCCGGGATCGGCTGCCTCGAATTGGCAGGTCCGTTCGCGTGGATCGAAGTGTTCGCGTAGTGAGGTTGGGTTTGAAGATGGGGAGCCGATCATGTCTCGCCTTCGTTATGTTGAGGGGGAGTATCTGCGTGACGATTTTGCTGTGAAGCAGTGGACTGCGGATGACAAGGCAGAGACCTTGAGCTTCTGGCGGAGCACGTATATCGCGCCGCCACCGCCGGAGGAGGAAGCGCTCAAGAAGGAAGACGCGGAAAGTATGCTCCGGACCTTGATGGAGGATTCGTCACCGGAGAATATGACCTCGGTATTTATTCTTGCGGTGTCGCTGGAGCGGAAAAAGATTTTGGTGGAACAAGATGTTCAGATCCGTGAAGACGGTTTGAAAATTCGAATTTATGAACACAAGGGCAATGGCGATACTTTTGTCATTCCCGATCCTGGCTTGTCGCTCGCGGATGCGGCGGAGATTCAGGAAGAAGTCGCTTTGAAGCTGGGTTGGATTCAACCGGCTGAACCGGAGCCTGAGCCAGAGCCGGAAGCGGCTGAGGTTGTCGAAGTCGCGCTTGGTGAAGCGTCGGATGGCGATGCTGGTGACCAACCCGTTTTGCCTACGGCGGCTACTGACACAGCTGATACGGCTGAAGCTCTTGATACGGCTGAGGCTCCTGATACGGCTGAGGATCTTGATGCGACCGTCATCGATGCTACAACACATGAAGAATTGGATGAGCCAGAAGACGCTGATGTGGTGTACGCTGGGGACCAAGAAGAAGAGTAATTGCAATTTGTTTGCCTGAGCCCATGACCGCCACTGATCCAGACTTACCCTCCACACCTGCTAATGCGCCTGCGAACCCATGGGTTCAAGGCGCTTCCACGGAAGAGCAGCTCGCTGCGTTTGAAACCTGGTTTGAAAGCTGCCCCTTTGCCGTGGTTGCTTTTTCGGGTGGCGTCGACAGTTCACTGGTTGCCTATCTCGCGCATCGCTTTCTTGGTGATCGCGCTTTGGCCGTGATGTCGATTGCGCCTAGTTTGAAGCGGGATGATTTGAGCGAAGGGGAACAATTTTGTCAGCAGTTCGGGATTCCTATTTCGAAGGAAGAGACGGAGGAGCTGTTGAATCCGAATTACGTTTCGAACCCGACGAACCGTTGTTACTATTGCAAGCATACTTTGTATACCCGTCTCGATTCGATTGCGGCGGAACGTGCGCCGGCTTGGATTTTGAATGGGACCAATACGGATGATTTTGGTGACCACCGGCCTGGGCTTGATGCGGCGTCTCAATTTGAGGTGCGTAGTCCCTTGGCTGAGCTTGGATTGGATAAGGCGGCGGTGCGTGCCCTTGCGGCGGCGCTGAAACTTCCCTGTCACGATAAGCCGGCTAGTCCGTGTTTGAGTTCACGTATCCCGTACGGACAGTCTGTGACCCGTGAGAAGCTCGGGCAGATTGAAGCGGGGGAAATGTTTTTGAAAGAGAAGGGGTTTCCTGTCTCGCGGGTTCGTCATTACGGCGAGAAGGCCTTGATCGAAGTTCCGTCGTCAGAGGTCATGCGTCTGTTGCCTTTGCAAGCAGAAGTACGGGCTCGGTTTATTGAACTTGGTTTTGCCCACATCGAGATTGATCTTGAAGGCTTTGTCTCCGGGAAGCTGAATCGAGTTCTTTAGTTTTACATGCGCCACGAAGCTGGGGCTTGTAGCATGGAATTTATTCCGTGTCTGTCGAGGCGGAATTTATTCCGCCATTTGAGGTAGAGTTTTTGGCAACGGCTTCGTCACCGCCTAGGAAGGCGGTGGCACGAACACGCCCTGGAAGGGCGTGGTACCTTTTGAGCACCTCCTACCTTCGCACAGAGGCGGGAACTTCATTTGCGCCGATGCAGCTTTCAGCTTGAAATAGAAAAAGGCCACTGACTTGTCAGTGGCCTTTTGATCGGAAAGATTCCGAGGGTGGTTAAGCGATGAGCTTACTCACCTTCTTTGTCTTGTCCTGGAGTCCATTCTTCAGGGACTTGGTCGCCGAGGCTACCGAAGGCTTGATCGAATGCACCTGCGAGATCCACGAGATCTTCGCCTGGGCGAAGGCCTTCGAGCATGTCGTCGCTGAGTTCGAAGTCTTCTTCGCTCAGTTCAGCTGCTTTGACACTCAAGCCGATACGGCGATCAGATGCATCAATTTTGATGATCCGTGCGTCGATTTCTTGGCCGACTTTGACGATGTCTTTGACCTTCTCAACCCGTTGCTCGCTGAGCTGGCTGATGTGGACAAGTCCTTCGATGCCTTCTTCGATTTCGATAAACGCTCCGAAGGTTGCGATCTTGGCGACTTTGCCTTTGACCAGTTGGCCAACCGAGTACTTGGAGGTGATGGCGGCCCAAGGATCGTCTTGAGCTTGTTTGAGCCCCAAGCTGATCCGTTGATTGTCGACATCCACTTCGAGGACAACCGCGTCGACGTCTTGTCCTTTTTCGAGGACTTCGGAAGGGTGGTTGACTTTGCGGGTCCAAGACATGTCGGAAACGTGAACCATTCCGTCGACGCCTTCGGACATTTCAACAAACGCGCCGTAGCTGGTGAAGTTGCGAACTTTGCCGCTGACTCGTGAGCCGATTGGGTATTTGTCGGAAATGATTTCCCAAGGATTTTGTTCGGTTTGACGAATGCCGAGTGAGATTTTCTTGTCGTCCATGTTGACGGAGAGAACCACTGCTTCGACTTCTTCGCCGAGATCGAGGGCATCCGCAGCACGAGTGACGCGTTTGGTCCAAGAGATTTCGGAAACGTGAACCAATCCTTCGATGCCTTCTTCGAGTTCGATGAAAGCGCCGTATGGCATGAGGTTGACGACTTTGCCTTTGACGCGTTGTCCAACTGGGAAGCGAGCATCGATGCCCTCCCATGGATTGTCGGATTTTTGCTTCAAGCCAAGTGAGACGCGTTCTTTTTCGAGATCGACGTCGAGGATCATCACTTCGATGTCTTCGCCGATCTGAACCACCTCGGATGGGTGGTTGATGCGGCCCCAGGTCATGTCGGTGATGTGGAGGAGTCCGTCCAAACCATTGAGGTCGATAAACGCACCGAATTCGGTGATGTTTTTCACGACACCATTGCGAAGCTGACCCACGGTGATTTCCTTTAGAAGCATTTGCTTCTGAGCTTTACGCTCGGCTTCAAGAAGCTCACGACGTGAAACAACAATGTTGCGACGCTCGGTATTGATTTTGAGGACTTTAAAGTCAAATTTCTGGCCGACGTAGTCTTCGCCACTGCGGACGGGGACGAGGTCAACTTGTGAGCCGGGGAGGAAGGCGTCTACGCCGACATCCACGATCATGCCGCCTTTGACGCGAGCACGAACAATACCTTCGATGGTATCGCCTTCTTCGAAGTTTTCGAGAATGTTGTCCCAGTTGCGCTGGAGTTCAGCACGTTGTTTACTGAGGACGACCATGCCGCCTTCATTTTCGAGTTGCTCGAGGAGCACTTCGATCATGGAGCCTTCAGAAATATCTTCAGGGCTACGGAATTCGTTTAAAGGGATGATCCCTTCGGATTTATACCCAATATCGACAAGGACTTCTGAAGAGCGGAGCTCGACGACTTTTCCTTGAACAATAGATCCTTCGGTGAAGGAGGTGAGGGTGGTTTCGTACATCGCTTCGAGTGCCGCGCGGCCCTCTTCCCCGGAAAAGCGGGAAATATCGATGTCGATTTGTTTTTTACTGGTTGTGTTAACAGGTTCAGACATTTAATTTACTTTCATATATTCTGCATACGGTACTCCCGCATGCGAACGTCGGAGATACGTGATGCCATGGGTTGGTCAACCCTTTATTACTGGGTTTTATCCGTTATTTCACCGGGGTCCGACGTCTTACCACAAGTGGAGGGCAGGCCCGAAGGGTCGCCGGCATTTCAGCCTGGGTCGAAGGCCCGTCTGACTTTAGGTTTCACTTAGAGATTAACGCGGTTTCAGGTAGCTTGAGAGTGATGCGTCGTGGGATTACGGGGTGTTCGAAGTGGATTTTTTCGTCCTGCAGTCGTCGCCAATTGAGGAGATTCTGTGCGTCGCGGGTATGCAACATGGCTGCGCTACCGACTCGTTTTAAGACCTGATTGGCGTGGATATCTACCAGTACCGTGACGTCGTTCTCATAGATGTTGGTTTCCGGATTTTTTTTAGTACCCGGTGTGATCAGGGTCAAAATGTAGCGGGCGTTAGCTAGATTTTGCTTAAACATGATATCGAAGGCGGGTTGGTTCTCAACCCCATCGAGGATTTCCACCAAGGTGCTTGGGCTTTGTTTGCGCTTCGGTGGCTCGATATTCAACTCAGCTTGGACTTCCTCGTTTTTGCGCCCGGCGGTGTATTGGAAGCCATAGCGCCAATCAAAGAGGCCGGTTTCGCGGCTCCCGAGAAGTTGTTCGATGTTTTTTGGGCCGATGCGAAGCAGGTCGATGTTTTTAAATTGGTAGGTGGCGATGAAGCCAATGGGTTCTGCGTCTTCGTCAATCGCGGGGGCGCGCTGGGGAGATCCTGTATCTAAAGCACTTGCGTCTTTCCCTTGAACGTCTTGAGGCAATAAGTTGCGGAAAGAGAGAAGGCGGACTTGGGGGCCGAGTTTCCGGGCGAACTCGATGGCGTCTTGTTCGTCGACCTTTGGTCTTACCGCGTAGCCAAATTTGCTGGCAATGGCTTTGGTGGTTTCTTCATAGACATCTTGCATGAAGGGGGAGGTCGATCCGCGCGCTGCGGTTGGTTTTGGCGCGTTGATGCCTTGCACCACGATTTTTCCTGATCCGTCGGAATTCAGGCTGATTTGGGTGTGAAACTCTAAGCATCCGTTCCCGAAGAGGAGAACGCCGGTGTAGAGAAGCAAAAGCGATGTGATTCGAGATACCCGATTCCAGGGCGAACTAGGCGTTGGCCGCAAAGTCAAGCAATGGGGCAAGCAATGGGGCAGGCAATGGAGCAGGCAATGGGACAACCGCTGGGCCGTCCGTAAGCATGTCTTTACGCGATGAGCCGAAGGGGAGCCATTGGACCCGTGTCCTCCGTGCTCACACCTCGCCCGCGACTGTCTACTTGTTCCTTTTTTCGACAAACCCGATTCCTTTTTGGGGACTTTAAATGAACATCTGGTCAGGAAGCAATGGTTTTCGGTGCGATCTTTTGTCGCAACAGGGTCGCTTTGAACCCCAGCTGAAGCAGAATACACACCAAAGTCGAAGAGATCTTGATGCGTCGATTTCAAATATTGATTTGCAATACAAACAGGCGTGGTGATAGGTCTCGACCCCTAGGAAATCATCATGACAAACGAATCCATTTTGGTGAACATTGTACGCAACTTTTCACGCCACTGGTCACGCCACTGGTTGGTAGCGCTTCTGCTGCTCGGCGTGACTTTTTGTGGGAACTCTGTTCAGGCTCAAATTCAATTTCCCGACATCGACAAGCTTTCTCAAGAAAGCAAGGTCGATTTGGTGGCCGATAACTGGACCATGGACGACAATACCAAGGTCATTCGCGCCGAAGGTAACGTCAAAATGGTCTATGAAAGTCGCACCTTATATTGCGACGTCATGGACTTCGATACCATTACTGAAGTTGCGGTTGCGGTTGGCAATGTTCGCTACATTAATGAAAAGGGTGACTTCTCTCAGACGCTGCCTGAACTTCGGGTGAATATGGGTACGGGTGAGATCGAGGGTGATCCGCGCGCGGCCAACACGAATCCTGGCGAATGGGTGCCGAGTGAGTTTCGCTTTTATCAATACCCGGTTTGGGTCATTGCCGAGGGCGCGAGCTTTGATGGCGAAGATACGGTGCGTGGCACCAACGTGGTTCTCACCACCTGCGATCCTGAAACCGAGCCAAACTTTTACGCTCGGGCCAAGAGCGGCATCTACTATAAAGACCAGAACGTCGTGGTTCTTCGTAATGTCACCTGGTACTGGGAAGGCTTGAAGGTTCTTCACCTTCGTAAGTACACCGTCGACTTGAATCGTCGCCCCACCAATTACGATGTCATCCCTGGCTATGATAGCCGTGATGGCTTTTTCATCTTGAATGCCTACACCGTCTATTTCGGTTTGAACTCACATAGCCGGACACATCTCGACTTCCGTAGCGAGCGTGGGGTCGGTATTGGTCAGACCTTCGCATGGTACGATCGGGCTGATTTGCGTGAAGAGCAGATCAAAGAAGAGCAGAAGCTGTTGCCAGCTTGGGAGCGTGAGCCAGAAGCGGTTGCGCAGTCTCGTCAGTACGACGGAAGTGTTTCCGGTTACTACATTAATGACCAAGCACCGTATCGGGATGCCGAGCAGGAGGCGCGTCAAGGAAGAAATGGGATTGATATTCCAGATAACCGCTATCGGTTACGCCTCTCGCATTATCAGCAGGTCAGCTCCAACAACACCTTGTTTGTCGAGGGGAACTACTGGAGCGATTATGAAATTACCCGTGACTTCTTCGAGGAAGAGTATCGGATCATGCCTGTGCCTGAAAACCGGGTAACTGCGGTGCATTATGACCGTGACTACACGATTACGCTCGAGGCGAACAAGCAGCTCAACGACGATCTTTTTGGCAGTGTGAACCAAGTTCCCGAAGCCACCCTTGGGGTCTACCAATTGCCAGTGTTTAACAGTGGCATCTACTATGACAGTTTCAACTCGGCGGGTTTGTTTGAGCGCACCTATTCCGATATCGAAGAAGCGGCTGGCTTCCAAGAGTACGATACCTCGCGGCTGCACACCTCGCATCGCTTGCTCTATCCCACCAAACATTTCGGATTCTTGAATCTGATTCCTCGGGTCGGATATTATGGAACCATGTACGGTGACACCTTTGAATTCGAAGATCAGCCCGACGTAACGACTAGCGTTGATTCAAACGGGGTGACGACGGCCACGACCAACAGCATTACCGGCATTCGGAATCTAAGTGGCGATACACGTAACTTGGTTGAAGCTGGTTTCGGTACCTCCTTCAAAGCGTTTAAAGTGCTGCACAATGATCGCTACGGTCGTTTCCGTAAAGGCCTTCGTCACGTGGCTGAGCCATATGTCGACTACACCTTTATTCCTGAGCCAGATCTTCGGGCTGCGAACATTTATCAGTTCGACTTCATTGATACCTTTGATCGTCGGAACGACGTCGTGATCGGAATGCGGAACAAACTGCAAACCAAAGAAGCCGCTCCGGGCGTACGTAACTTGGACGGCACCGCATTGTATAACATCATTGATATGTTCGATGTGAATGTTGGAGCGGTCTATCTCTTTGATCCCGAGCCGGTCGATTCGGTCGAGCAGGAAAGTCTCAGCTCCTTGTTTTTAGACGCTGAAGCCCGGATCACCCCTTGGCTCCAAGTTGATATGCGCGGGACGTACGACAATCAAGAGCAAGAGATTGAGCGGATTAACACTCAGGTCCAGTTGCGTGCTCCGGATTACAGCTTCATCGCCTTGGATCACGTTTACCGCCCAGAGCAGTACAATCTCATTCAATCCTTCTACGGCCTGCTCCCATTGCAGCGCTTCAGCTTGTACGGCTATTCCCGATTTGAAATCGATGAGGGTGAACTCGAAGAGCAGTCCTTTATGGTCACGATGAAGAATGACTGCATCGGTTATGGATTGGGCGGCACCTGGCGTCTCGGCGATGCCTTGACCGACAAAGTGAATGAAGAAGATGAATGGAAAGTCTTCCTTCAAGTTTGGTTGCAAGCCTTTCCGACCTCTCCAGCGGTTGCGGGTAGCACCTACAAAAACTAGATCGTACGATCTAAACGAACCGTGTGGATAAGAGTCGGGCCTAACTCGATTCTTTATCCACCGGCTGAATATATCTTCATCCGAACCCACTAATGTAGGTAGATATGACTCATTTAACTTTTTCTTATTCTACTCGTTCCGGTGCGTTGCGTCGTTCAAGCCATTCCAAGTCTGGCTTCTCCTTAGCTGAGATTATGGTCGCAGTTGTGATCATGGGTATTCTTGCTGGTGTGGTTATGATGAACTTAGGCGGGGCTAGTACGGACGCCCGTATTGCCACCACCAAAGCCAATCTTAAAACGATCAAAACCGCGGTACTAACCTACAAGACAAAGTTTGGCCAAGCGCCGACTACCGAGCAAGGTTTGCAGGCATTGATTCAGGCGCCAACCGTTCCGCCCATCCCAAATAATTACCCCGTCGAAGGCTTTTTAGATACTCGTTCCGTCCCGTTGGACGCGTGGGGAAACCCGTTCCAGTACATTACTCAAGGTGACCGCGGGATGTCGGAAATTATCAGTTACGGCGCAGACGGCGAACCGGGCGGTGAAGGTCCCAACGCGGATATCTCAAGCCTTGACCCGTAATTCTTTTCGAGCTCACTCGGCTCAGGCTGAGGTGAAGGCGATTCACGCGCCGCAACCCTTTATCACGGTACAGGCTTTGCGGCCACGTCGTACCCTGCGTACCCTGCGTACCCATCCGGATTCCGATCGAGCTGGCTTTGGCTTGGTTGAAATCCTTCTCTCTTTGGTGCTTCTTTTGATGCTGATTCAAGTGGTCGGTGTCGGGGTTGCTTCGGCTTATCGGGCAGGCTTCGAGACAGAGCGTATGCATCAGGCCGCGCAAATGGCCGAGTCTGCCGCGGTTCACCGCGCCTTAGGAATGGATGAAAAAGAATTGTCCGTCCTTTTACGGGAAACCTGGCCGACTGCTTTGGTCAATAAATCGGTCGTTGAAGCTAAAGATGAAAACGAATGGGAGCAGTGGGAGTTGATTCCAGACAATAAAGAGGGGACTGAAATTCGCCTCAGCTTTGGCCCGCTTCCTCCCTCGAAAAAACGGCGTTCTCCATGAGCTTGAATATTCGACATGATGTCCCGCTTGCTCAGTGCGGTACCTTCCAGCTTGGTGGCCCCTGCCAGACGCTCTACGATTGCAAAACCGAAGCGGAAGTTTTGCAGGCAGTGCGCGAGTTACGTGAGACGAATACGCCTTGGCTTCTCATCGGAGGCGGCTCGAATATTCTCTTCTCTGACCATGGCTTCACTGGGACCCTCATTCGCTATTGGCGGGATGACTCAGATATCAACTTTGCTGGGCCCGAGACAGATCGATTGATCGAAGTTTCGGGAAGTACCCCACTCGACGCGTTAGCCAAGTGGACCTGCGAGGCTGGCCTGGCAGGCCTTGAATGCACCACGGGAATTCCCGGTGCGGTCGGTGGGGCGGTGGCAGGAAATGCCGGTGCTTGGGGGCAGCAAATTGGCGATCGAGTGGTGACGGTACGGGTGGTTGATCCCGCAGGTACTGTAACGCAATTGACGCGTGATGAACTCGACTTTGCCTATCGCGATTCCATGTTAAAGCGTAGCGATCTCATTTTACTTTCGGCTCAACTGCAGCTGGATACTGGTGACCGTTCCGACCTGTTAGCCGAGCGCGAACGGATCCTTGCTCTTCGGGCGGAAAAGCATCCGAACCTAGAAACGCATCCTTGCATCGGAAGTATTTTCCGAAATATCGAACCCACGTCTGCGGCTGGGCGCCGACAAGCCGCGGGTTGGTTTTTAGAGGAATCAGGTGCCAAGGGCTGTTACGTTGGCGGAGCGGAATTGTTTAGCAAGCACGCAAATATCATCGTGAAAGGGCAGGGGTGTACGGCCCAGGATGTGCATGATCTCTGCGCTAAATTGCAGGCCTTGGTGCATGAGAAACAGGAACTCGAACTTCGCCGTGAAGTGCGTTTTCTTGGTTCCTTTGTCGGTTCTGACGTAACGGATCGCTTCTTTTAAGCCCGTTTTCCTGGTCACAGCTGTATCCCGCTCGCTCACACACACACACTCTCTCTCTCTCTCTCTCTTACAGCCTCCGGTTTTGAACCGAGTCCGATTCGCTCCAGAGTTGCCAACTGTGCTTCGGCAACGTAGCATGCTTGTTCATGAATCCGGTTCATCTCTACGACCTCTCTATTGAACAACTGTCCACACTCCTGACCGAGTGGGGCGAGCCTGCTTTTCGTGCCAAGCAGATCTACCAAAACTTGTACAAAAATTTGGCGGAGACGCCGGATGAGATGACGAACTTGTCCAAAGCGCTTCGGGCTCGGCTCACGGAGGAAACCTCGGGAGCAGGCTTGGAGTTGATTAAAGTGTTCCGTGGCGATGGTGGTCTCACCCGCAAGGCTGTGTGGCGTTTGAAGCCCGGGGTTACGGTTGAATCTGTGCTGATGATTTATCCGACTCGCGCTACCGTCTGCGTCTCCAGCCAAGCTGGTTGCCCGATGGGATGTACCTTTTGCGCCACGGCAAAGCTCGGTTTTTTGCATGACCTCACCCCCGGAATGATGGTGCAGCAGGTCCTCTGGGCCCAGCGCGAAATCGACGTGGCTCGGGATGACCACGATACCGCCTCGGCGCGTCGACACCGGGTCACTGCGGAAACCTTTCCAAACCATCTCACTAATGTGGTGTACATGGGGATGGGCGAGCCGTTTAATAATTACGATAACTGGTGGGCCTCGGTCGAACGCTTGCACGATCCTAAAGGCTTCAACCTTGGCGCGCGAAGTTTCACCGTTTCCACGGTTGGCCTCGTGCCCGGAATTCGCCGCCTCGCTAAAGAGTCGCTCCCGATCAATCTCGCGGTGTCTCTGCACTCCGCAGATGATGAACGCCGGAGCTCCATGATGCCGGTGAATAAGCGTTACCCCATTGCTGAACTTTTAGATTCGGTCCGGGATTATGTGCGCGATACGAGCCGCCGCGTTTCGTTTGAGTACGTCCTGATAAACGGTCAGAATGATACCCTCGAAGAAGCCAATGCCTTGGGCGAGTTGCTTAGCTCTGGTGAACGCTTTCCCTGTCATGTCAATTTGATCCCATTCAATCCTGTGCACGGAACGGGCATGATTCGTTCGAACCGCGATGCGGTGGATGCCTTCCAAGCCCGAGTTGAGGAATTCGGAATTTCCACCACGGTTCGGTTCCAGCGCGGTGCGGACATTGACGCGGCCTGCGGGCAGTTGGCTGGAGACCTCGCGGAGTGACGCACCAAGCGAAATTTGGAAATGGGAAACGAGCCCTTGTTCTCGTCGGGCATGGCTCATCACGAAATCCAGGCACACGCCTACCGGTGTGTGCCAACGTAAAGCGGATCAAGGCCGATGGGCGCTATGACGAAGTCTACTGCGGTTTGTGGCAGGAAGACCCGCATATGTCGGTTACTTTGGACCGTGTGGAGGCGGATGACATCACCGTCGTCCCCTTTTTTATCAGCGATGGGTATTACACCCAGCAGGTGATCCCGCGCGAAATGCGTTTGGATGGGCCGATGACGCAGCGCGATGGGAAACTTATCCGCTATACCCAGCCAATCGGTGAGCATCCATCCCTCGCGCCCTTGATCATCCAGCGCGCCCAAGAGGCAGGCGCAACTCCAGACGCTTGCTTAGCGGTGCTTGGGCACGGTACCCCGCGTAATCCGAATTCGGCTGCCAACGTATACCGCCAGGCTGAGCGGGTGGCCAAACTCAACGAATTCAAGGATGTCGTCACCGTCTTTCTCGATCAGGAACCTAATATGCTGGATGTCTGGAGCATGACTGAATGCCCAGAAATTTTTATGGTGCCGTTGTTTATCGGTGATGGCTGGCATGTCACCGAGTCGATTCCCGAAGAACTTGGCCTAGAGGATGGTATGCTCGGTAAAGATGGCCGAAAATTGACCTACGCGGCTGCGGTGGGCACTGCCCCGAGCTTATTCGATGTCATCATGGAACTGGCGGATGACGCAGCCACATGGCCTATTCCGACGGGATAATTCCTTGCAGTCTAGTTCGCTCCCGTTGGGGCCGTGTCAGAACTCACAAACAATCAGTTGAGCCAAGATTTCGAATATCCGAAAAGATGCTGAAAGCATCGAGCCTAGGATAAAAGATGCTGAAAGCATCGAGCTTAGGATAAAAGATGCTGAAAGTATCGAGCTTAGGATAAAAGATGCTGAAAGCATCGAACTTAAAAGCCCCAGGCTTCAGCCTGGGGTTTGGAATGCGACATCTGTAGCGTGCTGAAAGTACGCCGGAACGTTGAGCTACCGATCTAAATTAGAAACACAGATAACATTTATCACCGACGGTATAATTAATTGTTTGAAGTCGTGTTCGCTCCCGTTGGGGCCGTATCAGAACCCATAAACAATCAGTTGAGCCAAGATTTCGTATGTCCGATAAGATACTGAAAGCACCGAACTTAGGATAAAAGATGCTGAAAGCATCGAACTTAAAAGCCCTAGGCTTCAGCCTGGGGTTGGGAATGTACCATCTGTAGCGTGCTGAAAGTACGCCGGAACGTTGAGCTACCGATCTAAATTAGAAGCCCAGATAACATTCATCACCGACGGTTTAATTAATTGTTTGAAGTCCTGTTCGCTCCCGTTGGGGCCGTGTAAGAACTCATAAACAATCAGTTGATCCATGATTTCGTATGTCCGAAAAGATGCTGAAAGCACCGAACTTAGGATGAAAGATGCTGAAAGCATCGAACTTAAAAGCCCCAGGCTTCAGCCTGGGGTTGCGAATGTACCATCTGTAGCGTGCTGAAAGTACGCCGGAACGTTGAGCTACCGATCTAAATTAGAAGCACAGATAACATTCATCACCGACGGTTTAATTAATTATTTGAAGTCCTGTTCGCTCCCGTTGGGGCCGTATCAGAACTCATAAACAATCAGTTGAGGCAATATTTCGAATATCCGAAAAGATGCTGAAAGCATCGAACTTAAAAGCCCCAGGCTTCAGCCTGGGGTTGGGAATGTACCATCTGTAGCGTGCTGAAAGTACGCCGGAACGTTGAGCTACCAAACTGCGTTAAGCCCCACAGATAACGTTCATCATACTCAATTTGATCGATTTTCAGGAATTTTCGAAGCTCGTCCTGAAAGGTGGTCGCTTGATGGTCCTCGGTCTGATTTTCTATATAGGCGGTCATTAGATCAGTATCTTTTGGACATACACTAAACCAACTGTATCCCGTCTGCCCATCGGGCGTACTTTCAGCACGCAATAGGTTGCACGTGTCGAAACCCCAGGCTGAAGCCTGGGGCTTTTAAGTGTGATGCTTTCAGCATCCTGGTTTCGGATCTCCGAATTCCAAGGACTCTGAGTTCTGATACGCCCCCCGCCTGTCATCCGGCGTACTTTCAGCACGCAATAGGTTGCATGTGTCGAAACCCCAGGCTGAAGCCTGGGGCTTTTAAGTGTGATGCTTTCAGCATCCTGGTTTCGAATCTCCGAATTTCAAGGACTCTGAGTTCTGATACGCCCTCCGCCTGCCATCGGGCGTACTTTCAGCACGCAATAGGTTGCAGGTGTCGAAACCCCAGGCTGAAGCCTGGGGCTTTTAAGTGTGATGCTTTCAGCATCCTGGTTTCGAATCTCCGAATTCCAAGGACTCTGAGTTCTGATACGCCCCCCGCCTGCCATCGGGCGTACTTTCAGCACGCAATAGGTTGCATGTGTCGAAACCCCAGGCTGAAGCCTGGGGCTTTTAAGTGTGATGCTTTCAGCATCCTGGTTTCGAATCTCCGAATTCCAAGGACTCTGAGTTCTGATACGCCCCCCGCCTGCCATCCGGCATACTTTCAGCACGCAATAGGTTGCATGTGTCGAAACCCCAGGCTGAAGCCTGGGGCTTTTAAGTGTGATGCTTTCAGCATCCTGGTTTCGGATCTCCGAATTCCAAGGACTCTGAGTTCTGATACGCCCCCCGCCTTCCATCGGGCGTACTTTCAGCACGCAATAGGTTGCATGTGTCGAAACCCCAGGCTGAAGCCTGGGGCTTTTAAGTGTGATGCTTTCAGCATCCTGGTTTCAGATCTCCGAATTCCAAGGACTCTGAGTTCTCTAACCTGCAAGGAGGTTTTTTCGATTCAGCTTTGCCCCACTCGCCTGAAAGGCGAAAACAACGTAGCGATGGGCAACGCCCATCGGACCGAATGGATGTACACGCCAAGTCTTAAAGACTTGCACAAGTTGCCGAGGGTTTGCGGAAGCCGCAGAGGGTTTGTGCAAGCCTTTCCTCCTTCAAAGGCAGACCAATTTTCGATGGGCGTTTCCAATCGCTACGTTCTGCAAGCCTTTCAGGCTTGGGACTCACTGCGCGTACAGCTTTGGCCGCAACGGACACCATAGAATTAATCGGATAAGTTTTTACACCCCTAAATCTGCTGTGATACGGCCCCTTTACCGAACGGGATTTATCCCGTTGCCGTGCTCCTCAGCTTCATCAGGCCGCGTCGTAAAGCTCTTTAACCGAATCACGGCCCAAGACATTCAAAGCGAAAATACTCAAAATCGTGCCAAAAGGAATCGCCATTAAATTCATGTAGGCGGTGAAGAGCGTGAGTTTCCGGCCTTTGCGTTTCTTAATCAACCAACCACAAAGCAGGGTGAGAATCGCGCCGAGTACATGAAGCACGATAAGGATTTTGATTAACACCGAAAGCACCTTCAATTTCCCCGCCACGGTATTCATACCCAAAAATCCTTGGTTCTTTTTCGCGACGGATCCGGTCTTAGCCCCGTTGCTCGACCCGGTTTCCTCGCTCGCTTCCAAGGTGCCGAGCAGGTCCGTAAGGCTGGTTTGAGTCTGTAACTGTTCGGCAACTTCTTCGACTTTGCTTTGATCCAAATCGATGATGTCTAACACCTCTGCGAGTTCTTCGTTTTCGAAAAGACTGCCGATCCCCGAGTCGCCCAATAAGCCCTCCAAGCTGGTTCCTTCCGCGGCCTCTGTGAGCTCGTCAAATTGACTTCCACGTTGGGCGATGCCGCCAAGCAGGTCAGTCAATCCACCGGCAACCCCACCTGAGGCACTTGTGCTCGGCGCGAAGTGTGAACCGATTTGGTTTTGCACGAATTTGTTGGTGAGATACCCGAGCCCAATCATCGCGACCATGATTGCCCCGAAAACATAGTGGCTGATGGAGAGGATGTTCAGATGGTCGCGGTCCTGCATGTCCTGCAGATGACGCTGAATCTCGAGCGAGTTTTCTGTTTCCATACTTTTTTAGACTGATTTCATCCCCGCCAAAGCACTTCGCTTGGAAGAAACTCTTCAGTTTCGTTCCGGCTTGAAGCTACGCCTGTGGGTTGCTTTGATCGTACTGATGATTCAACCCGCACAGTCCGGTCAGGCCTTGCTCGATTCGATCTCGGAAACCCCCGATGATCCATCGATCCTACACCTGTGGTGGCTCGGCCAGAGCGGTTTTCTCGTTAAATGGCAGGAAACGCAGATCCTTTTTGATCCCTACCTATCCGATTCGTTGACGGAAAAGTATGCCTCTACGGACACACCTCATGTGCGCATGAGCCAGCGCGTTATCGATCCAGAACAACTCGCTGGCATTGATCTCGTGACCTCGAGCCATCAGCACACCGATCATTTTGACCCCGAAACCTTGCTGAGCTTGCGGCGGGCAAACCCGGAGATGAAACTCTTGCTTCCCAAGTCGAATCTCAAAGCGGCCGAAGCACGTTTACGGAAGTCGCTACCGCCCTTGGTCGGAATCAACGATGGCGATGTGCTCCAGGTGGGCGCGTGTACCGTGATCGGACTGCCCAGTGCACATGTCGAATCTCCAATAAATGGGGCTGAGGTCGAGCGCGATAAACTGGGTTGCTGTCAATGCATGGGCTACATCATTGAGATCGGTTCGTTTAGCATCTACCACAGTGGTGACACCGTCGTGTTTGATGGCTTAGAAGGCATGCTCGAAGATCATGAGCCTGATATCGTTTTACTGCCGATCAACGGATCTGATCCCTCTTTAGGCGTCGCTGGTAATATGAATGGCCCCGAAGCCGCCTCACTCGCCAAGGCCTGTGGGGCTCGCCTCGCCATTCCGCATCACTACGATATGTTTTCTTTTAATACGGCCTCGCCTGATCCCTTCCAAGCGGGCTGTGAAGCCCTTGATCAAGCCTGCTTCATTCCAGCTCTCGGGCAGCACATGGCGTTTCATCAAGAACAGGGCCTCCTTCCGTCATGAAACGCCTTACAGTCATCAAGCGTCTTACGCAGTTGGGATTGATCTGTTTGATCCTTGCTCCGACGGTTGGCTGCCGCAGTCACGCTCAGTTTCGGTTACCTAGCATCCGGCCATCTGCTTCGCCGCTTGGCGTGTGTATTTCGACCGACTGGTATCGCAAGGGGATTGAGGATGGGCGCCTTGGGCATACGGTAAATCGATTTGAGGCCTATCGTCTCGACTGCAAGCTGCAAAAAATCATCCTGACGGATAAGGCGCGCTATGCCTACGACAAAGGATTGCAGGTCGGTCGGCCTGATTATTGTACCGTCGAAAACGGATATAAAGTCGCGAAGAAATTACGTTCGTTGCAACGGGATTGCCCTTGCGAAGGGCCGGATTATCGTCGGTTTTTGAAGGGCGAGGAGTTTGCTTTGCGTGAAGACGGGATCGAGCGCGCCATCATACTAGCCAAGAACGATATTTCCGACATGCGTCGGGTCCGATGGAGTTTTTCCACTCCCGCGTATCAGCGAGATGTGCAAGCCGAGTTGATTCGGCTCGAGAAGAAACGAATTACCGAGCTGAAGCGCCGGAAAAAAGAAATTCATCGGGCCGTGGCTCGTGACGGTATCGAGACCCTGTAGCTAACCCGAAACATCACGACAAGGTTTCAACTGTTGCAACCGCCAAGCCAAGCAGGGGAAGAGCCCCACCGTGTAATACATGGCATGAATAACGGACGCTCGTCGGGAACCGACGGTTTAAATTATAGGCGGGGGTTTAAACCGCCAAGCCAAGTAGGGGAAGAGCCTCATGGCGGACGCTCGTCGGGAACCGACGGCTTATCCTAGGCGGGGGTTTCAACCCCCGTAACGGGGGTCGATATATCCACGTCGGGAACCGACGGTTTATCATGAAAGGGCTTTAGCCCGCCTCGCGTATTCAAGGCCCAATAATCTACCTTTTTACGATAAAGCATTTCCATTACGACCCTTTTGGAGGCTTCCAACTACAAGACGGATTCCGAGCTAAAGCCCTCTTTTGCTAAACCGTCAGTTCCTGACGACGATGGCTCGCACATTTTAACGGGGAGGCAAGAGACTGTGAAATATGTTTTTCGTGCAGCTTCGGTAGTATCCTTAATCGGTGGTTTCTCCGGTGTGCATAGCTCCGAAGGTGCGTAGGCACTCGCGTTCATAAAGACAACAACTCCGAAATTTGTGCAAGTCTTTCAGACTTGGTGCCGCCTCCGAAACCAATCGATGGGCGGTGCCCATCGCTACGCTGTTTTCGCCTTTCAGGCGAATACTTACCTTAGGCCAAGATACGCCTGTGTAGGAGCACAGGCGGCCAAGGGAGCGCAGGCGCTTCTGTTTTCGGAAAATACGGGTTCGATTGATATGCATTGCGGCCGCGCTTTCAGCGCTCGACCGTTATTTTTTCGATGGATTCCGTGGTTATCTTGGTTCACCCACCGGCTAATTGCCTTCAAGCCTCCGGCTTTTACGGTGAGGGTGCGAATCATATCTTAGGATAAAAAGAACATATCGTAGGACAGAAAAAAAAGCCTCGCAGGAAGCGAGGCTTTTTTCGGTCAAAGGCTAAGGGCCTTTTAGTCGTCTGACTTGAGTTTGTCAGAACGCTCTTTAATCACTTTGTCTTGGATGTTCCGAGGACAAGGATTGTACTTTTCGAATTCCATGCTGTAGCCCGCTTTGCCCTGTGTGAGGGAGCGAACTGCTGTCGCGTAACCGAACATTTCTGAAAGCGGGACAGAGGCGCTTACCACGGTTCCGTCTTCTTTGTGATCTACTTTGTTTACCACACCACGACGAGAGCTGATGTCACCCACAACCGAGCCCTGGAACTCTTCTGGGGTTTCGACTTCAACCTTCATGATTGGCTCGAGAATCTGTGGGTTACCTTTGCGGATCGCTTCACGCATGGCTTGGCGAGCTGCAATACGGAAAGCCATATCACTTGAGTCAACATCATGGAATTTTCCGTCGTTCAAGTTGGCACGAAGCGCAACTACAGGGAACGCCGCCAATGGACCTTCGTCCATCACGTCGCGGAACCCTTTTTCAACTGAAGGAATGTATTCCGTAGGAATGTTACCCCCTTTGATGTTGTTAACGAACGTAAGCACGTCTTCGGCTTCTTCGTTTGCATCAAGCGGCTCGATGTTTCCTTGAACCACCGCGAATTGACCTGAACCACCCGACTGTTTCCGGTGCGTGTAGTTGTAATCGGTTGCTGTGGTAATCGCTTCGCGGTAATTGACCTGTGGTGGACCTTTTTCCACGAGTACGCCGTACTCACGAATCATGCGTTCGATGTAAATCTCGAGGTGAAGCTCACCCATTCCCGAAATAATCGTTTCGCCAGACTCTTCGTCGGTACGAACGCGGAAGGTTGGATCTTCTTTGATGAAGCGTCCAATCGCTTTCGACATTTTTTCGTGATGCGCGCTGTCAGGGCAGGTGATCGAGTAACTAATTACTGGATCCGCAATGAACATAGACTCGCAGGTCACTTCGATATCCGATGAGCAGAAGGTATCACCCGATGCGCAGTCAATACCAACCATCGCGATAATATCGCCGGCTTCCGCCGAATCGATATTTTCTTTCTCGTTGGAGAACATGCGGATCAAACGTCCAACCCGTACGCGTTTTCCGGTACGTGTGTTGGTGATGGTTTCACCTTTTTTCAAGGTGCCTTGGTAAACCCGAGTGTAGGTCAACTGACCAAACTCTTCATCGGCAATTTTGAACGCGAGGGCGACGAGTGGCTTCGATGGATCTGGCTCTAGGGTCAGACGCTCATCTTCTTTTCCAACAACCATGGCGGTTGGACGCTCGCACTCTTCTGGAGTCGGAAGGTAGGCACATACGGCATTGATCAACTTCTGTACCCCAACGTTTTTGAACGCAGAGCCCATGTAGACGGGAACAAACTCGAGCGCCAAAACGCCTTTTTTGATCGCCGCATGGATTTGTTTCTCAGGAATCTCTTTTCCTTCGAGGAAGTCTTCCATCATTTGCTCGTCGAAAACAGAAATCTCTTCGAGAAGCTGTTCGCGCATCTCAGCCGCTTTTTCTTTCAAGTCGTCTGGGATTTCGGTTTCGATAACGTTTTCGCCATTGTCGCCTTCATTGATGTAGGCTTTCATGGTGACAAGGTCGACGGCACCCTTGAGGTCACCTTCGATACCAACCGGAATCTGAGCCATGACCGCATTCAAGTGCAATTTCTCGCGCAAATCAGCGGTTACTTTAAATGGGTTCGCACCTGTACGGTCGAGCTTGTTGATAAAAGCAAGACGCGGGACGCGGTAACGCTTCATCTGACGGTCAACCGTGATGGACTGAGACTGAACCCCAGACACACCGCAAAGGACCAAAATCGCGCCGTCGAGGACACGGAGGGAACGTTCTACTTCTACGGTGAAGTCCACGTGACCTGGGGTGTCGATGATGTTAATCTTCTTATTTTCCCAATATACCGTGGTGCTGGCAGACGTAATCGTAATGCCTTTTTCCTTCTCAAGCTCCATGTGATCCATGGTCGCACCGTCTCCGCCACCGCGAACTTCTTCGATCTTGTGGATCTTTCCGGTGTAGAAAAGGATACGTTCTGTCAGGGTCGTTTTTCCGCTATCAATATGGGCGGAAATCCCGATATTCCGGGTGATGTTAATTTCACTCATTGTATTATTTGGGTTTCTTAAATTATTTGGTTGCTCGTAAGTCACAATCCCGAAAGCGCAAGTATTAACCGACATTTCTGACCGTAACCTGCAAAAGAACCCGAAATCACCGATTCAAAACAGAATCCCTCTGCTTCTACTTATGCGTTTTGGCGATTATGATAAAAACATGTTCAAGGTCTTTAAATACTTTGCGCATTTGGTGATTTTTGAATACAATCTTCACTTAATGCTAAACAGCCTAACCGCTCGTCTATGTCGCCTATGAAAATTGCCATCGTATCAACTGAAGAAAAGGTAGGGAATCGCTTTATTGAAGAACTTGGGATCGTCTCAGGTTCAGCGGCCCAAATTTTCCATGGCGATGTCGCTCACGACGTCTTAGGACCTATTTTGCCCGATCAGCCGATTCCTGCCTGCGATATGATCGCGGTCATCCTCCGACATGTTGATTTTCTCACGCTTCAGGCTATCGAAGCCCAAGTAAACCAAGCCGACAGCCAGTTATTGTGCGCTGTGGTGCTTTTCCGCGACGCAGGGGTTGAGGACTTCAAAATGAGTTGCCTCAGCTGCACTCAGAAGCTTTGGGTTCGCGATCAAGACGTTGGCAAGCGGGGGCGTTGCCCTAAGTGTAAAAAGGCATTCACATTGCCAATTCAACGCGACCATCTTCTCAGCCAGCTCACCTTGAACCCCGGCTATTCTCTTGCTGAGCTTTCTGCTGGTAATGTAAAAGAAAACGTAGACGCCATTCTCCGCATCCTACGGGGCGAAGATGAATTTGATCACTCTGCTTTCAATCCCAAGGGGTCAACCATGCTGGTCGAGCTCCCAGACGACGAGTAGGACAGTCGACGAATAGGGCTGTCGACGAATAAGGCTGTCGAGGAGTAGGGCTGTCGACGAGTAGGGCAGCCGAGGAGTAGGGCAGCCGAGGAGTAGGGCAGCCGAGGAGTAGGGCTGCCGACGAGTAGGGGTGTCGAGGAGTAGGGCTGTCGACGAGTAGGCTGCCGACGAGTAGGGTTGCCGACGAGTATGGCTGTCGAGGAATAGGGCTGTCGAGGAATAGGGCTGCCGAGGAATAGGGCTGTCGAGGAATAGGGCTGTCGAGGAATAGGGCTGCCGAGGAATAGGGCTGTCGAGGAATAGGGCTGTCGAGGAATAGGGCTGTCGTCGAGTAGGAATCACGGACGCTCTCGTCGGGAACCGACGGTTTAAATATAGGCGGGGGTTTCAACCCCCGTAAAACGGGTCAATAAATCCACGTCGGGAACCGACGGTTTATCATGAAAGGGCTTTAGCCCGCCTAACCTATTTAAGGTCCAAAGTCATAGCATTTTACGATAAAGTAAATATTCGCCTGAAAGGCGAAAATAGCATAGCGATGGGCACCGCCCATCGATTGGTTTCGGAGGCGGCGTCAAGTCTGAAAGACTTGTACAAATTGAGGCTTTTTGTCCTTGAATGCTCGGGTGCCTCCGCCCCTTCGGAGCTTGATGCTTAGACCGAATCGCAACCCCGAGGCAAGCCTCGGGGCTAAGTGCCTCCGCTCCTTCGGAGCTTGATGCTTAGGCCGAATCGCAATCCCTCAACGGATCACCCCGTCTCTTCAGCCCGCCGCATAAGGCGCGACACCTATTTTTCGATCAACTCGCCGTAATACAAGGTGGGCCAGTTTTTCCCCCCGATGAACCAGCGGTTCTGCTCCTGCACGTAGGCGAGCCCGTTCAGCACTTCCGCTTGCGAGGATTGTTGTTGTGCATGGGCCAGTAGCTTTGAGCAATCAATCAGCTGGTCGATCTGCCCGTCACTAGGGCGAATCCGAACCACCTTGTCAGTTTGATACACGTTGGCGTAAATCTTTCCGTCCACCCATTCGAGTTCGTTCAAATAGGCCTGCGGATTGCCATTGTAGGTCACGGGAACGGTTTTGATTACGGAAAAGTCACGTGGGTCATGCCAGGTAATCGTCGCGGTTCCATCACTCCGAATGAGCGCGGTATCGGTGTGGGTCAAGCCCCAGCCTTCGCCCGTATACGTGAAGGTCTTGCCCGGTGTGAGGTCGTCCGCAGCCCACGTGAGACATGTCTGCTCTTTCCAGGTTAGCTGGTAAATCGTGTCGTTAAACACCGTGCACCCCTCGCCAAAGAAGCGGTTTTCAAGGTTTACCGAACTCAAGACTTTGCCGGTGGCTGGGTCGATCTTTCGGATGCTCGACTGGCCATATTGCCCGGTGCTTTCGATCAAGACCCCGTTGAATAACTCGAGTCCTTGGGTGTAGGAGGTCTTGTCGTGCGGGATCAGGCGTTCGACTTTAAGAAAACCTTCGCTGATCTGTACCGCGGCTGGCGGGGCAGGGGGCGTGGACTTGGATCCTTGCTTGCAGCCTGTACTAAAGGAGATGGTGAGTAACGAAAGCGCGAGGGCTGGAATTAAAGTAGCTGAGACGTCTCTCCTCAGGAGGAGGCGGTGCCAAGGCTTCGGCAGATACCTGAGGAGCAACCGGCAGCGGCGAGACACCTCTGCCACTTTAGCGTTTAACCAAGGTCTGCCATTGAGTGACAGAAGGCAAAAAAAGCCTGCCATTGAGTGGCAGACTTTTTCTTGCATGAAACGATGTTTCATCATGTTTTGAAGTCCATTTCCACTTAGGACTTGGCGACACTCGCATCCGCGATCACCTCGCGCAACACGTACTGCAAAATGCCTTCGTGCTGGTAGTAGTCGACTTCGATCGGCGAGTCGATGCGGCTCTTGGCCTTGAACTCGATGGTCGTGTCGCCACGGGTAGCCACCACGTCGCAAAGTTTACCTGGCGTCATGTCGGTGATGCCAGAGATGCTGAAGGTTTCGCTACCGTCGAGCCCGAGAGACTCGGCGTTTTGCCCTTCAATGTACTCGAGCGGGAGGACGCCCATTTCCACCAAGTTACTGCGGTGGATCCGTTCGAAGCTTTCCGCGATCACGGCTTTCACCCCGAGAAGGTAGGTGCCTTTGGCAGCCCAGTCGCGGCTTGAGCCCGCGCCGTACAACTTACCCGCCAAGACCACGAGAGACGTATTCGTCTCTTTGTATTTCATCGCCGCATCGTAGATGTACATCTCTTCACCGGTAGGATGGTAGGAGGTGTAACCGCCCTCTTTCCCGACGAGCTTGTTGCGAATCCGGATGTTGGCAAAGGTGCCGCGCATCATGACTTCGTGGTTTCCACGGCGAGAGCCGAAGGAGTTGAACATGCGTTCAGGAATATCGTTTGCCGCCAAGTAATCCGCCGCTGGACTTGGAATCGGAATCTTACCCGCTGGCGAAATATGGTCGGTGGTAATGAAGTCACCGAGGTTGAGCAAGGTGCGCGCGCCTTCGATGTTTTTCAAGGAAGGCACTTCTGGGCCGAGGCCGTCGAAGAAGCTTGGCTCGCGGATGTAGGTCGACTCGCCTTCCCAGTTGAACACTGGGCTGGTTTCGTCTGGAAGCGCGCTCCAAGCTGGGCTGCTGGTGACCACGTCTTTGTACAAGGACTTGTAGACTTCGGGGTTGTTCGCGGTGACGAGAAGCTCATTCACTTCGTCAACCGACGGCCAGAGATCTTTGAGGAAGACATCGTTGCCATCTTGGTCTTGGCCGAGCGGATCGCCGAAGAGATCGTTGCCGACATTGCCCGAGAGCGCGTAGGCCACCACGAGAGGTGGCGAGGCCAAGTAGTTGGCTTTGGTCAAGGGGTGAACCCGACCTTCGAAGTTCCGGTTTCCGCTCAAGACCGCAGACACGAGCAAGTCGTTGTCTTTGATCGCGGTTTCAATTTCTTCGTTCAACGGGCCGCTGTTTCCGATGCAGGTAGTGCATCCGTAGGCCACCACGTAGAAGCCGAGCTTCTCGAGGTAGGGGAGAAGTCCGGTGTCTTTTAAGTACTGGGTGACCACGCGGGAACCCGGGGCCAAACTGGTTTTGACGTAAGAAGGAACCGTGAGCCCTTTTTCAACCGCGCGCTTGGCCAAGAGCCCGGCGCCGATCAACAAGGTTGGGTTCGAGGTGTTGGTGCAGCTTGTGATCGAGGCGATAACCACGTCACCGTGACGCATGGTGCCGTACTGTTTGGCGTCGCCGGTCGTGTCGAGATGCGCTGGATCCATGCCGTGACCTTGAGGTCCAATCGGTGCCACTACTTCTTTTTTGAAAATCTCGTGCAGGTCGGCTGCGTTGACTTTGTCCTGCGGACGTTTCGGGCCCGCCAAGCTTGGCGCCAAATCGCTGAGGTCAATCTCAACGATGTCGCTGTAGTTCGGCTCAGGCGTGTTCTCGTCGTGCCACATTTTCTGCGCTTTGCAGTAGGCTTCAACGAGCTCGCACTGCTCTTCGCTACGCCCGGTCATGCGGAGGTAGTTGATCGTCTGTTCGTCGATCGGGAAAAGTCCCATCGTCGCACCGTATTCAGGCGACATGTTTGCGATCGGGGCGCGATCCGCCACGGTTAGGGTTTTCAGCGCGGGTCCGAAGTACTCGACAAATTGGCCGACCACGCCTTTTTCGCGAAGCACTTGGGTCGCTTTCAACGCCGCATCGGTAGGAGTACACCCTTCGGCGATTTTGCCAACCAAGCGACAACCCACAACTTTAGGCGTGAGAATCGGAATCGGTTGCCCGAGCATCGCAGCTTCGGCTTCGATCCCGCCAACGCCCCAGCCCATGACGCCCATGGAATTGATCATCGTGGTGTGCGAATCGGTTCCAACCAAGGTGTCGGGGAAGGCAACGGTTTCGCCGTCTGCATTGACAGTGGAACCCACGCAAGAGGCGAGGTACTCCATGTTGACTTGGTGACAGATGCCGAGCCCTGGAGGCAGGACGCGGAGTTTGCCGAAGGCGCCTTGGCCCCAGCGAAGGAAAATATAACGTTCGCGATTACGCTCGAACTCGAGCTCAAGATTGATTTCGTAAGAGCCCACCCCGCGATACTCGTCAATTTGCACCGAGTGATCGATGACGAGGTCAACCGGGATCTGCGGCTCGATCAAGGATGGATCGTGACCGGCAAGTTTCAGCGCGGAGCGAAGTGCCGCGAGATCGACCACACAAGGAACCCCGGTGAAATCCTGCAATAATACCCGTGAAGGCATGTAGGGGAATTCATCGGGATTGGTCGTGTCGGCAGTCCACCCGCAAAATTTGGTGATATGCTCTTCGGTGTATGCCGCGTGCGGCTGCATGCGAATGAGGGATTCCAAAAGGATTTTGATCGAAAATGGGACCTTTGCCAGGTCGATGAGTCCTTTTTCTTCAAGAGCCGGAAGAGAATAGTAGGTAATGTCTTTTCCGGTGGACAAGGTCAGTTTGCTTTTCGCGTAATCGTATGCGCTCATATAAGTTCCATTATTTTTTACGTTCTTACGGAATGAGCATCAAAATGCAAGCGATGGGGGGAAGAAAGCCACTCTGGAAATCGAGAGGCTTGAGGCACTTCCGAACCTGATTTTCACTTCCTAATCCAAGATCGGGAATTTGGATCCGATTTGGTTTTCGGCGGGAATCCGCCCAAAGTGGGCGGGATATGGTAGCCCGTGTGCAAGGCCGCGAAGCGGTCGCAGCGCCGGGTTTCGTGCAGACGTAAGAGTCAACGAGGGGTAAGCGCTATATTGCAAGAGAACTCGAACCGAGGCGCAGAACGTAGCCCCCTTGGTTGAATCTTGTTTGTATCCTGTAATGCCCGAAATCCACTAAAACGAAGGTCCCGAAATTACCAGGAATCGTTTGTAATACGCTTTTCATCCGGTTGGTGTCGCCGCTACGCGCCTTTAGTCGTCTGGACTTCCAATCATTTTTAATACAAATCGGCGTAATAAAGTGCCATTGGGTGCAGATGTGTTCGATGTTTTCCTGAGCTAGCCCAAGTCTAGGGAAATCTGGTTGTGAACAGGAGCACAAAGGGGATGGTGATTTGTAATTGCGGCGACTATACAGCCGGGCTTGGTTTTTTTTTGTAAGAGGTTTTCTTGTCTTTCCTGGAGGCTGCGAGTCGAATGAGAGTATCGCCCACTGTAGGCGGTTGGAAACCGCCGCTTCTTGGCCTTCGCCGGAAGATTTGAAGTCGCATCGCGACGGCATTACCCGGAAGGCTGGCCGTAAGCAACGCCCATCGAAAAATTAGTTGACCCCTTGAAGGCTGGACGGCTTCCTCAACTCATCTGAAAGGTGTGCAAATTCTTCAGACTTGAGGTGCCAAACGGTTCGGACCGATGGTTGTTGCCCATCGCTATTCTGTTCTTGACTTTGAGGCGAACGGTGCGCAGCTGAATCCTAAAAACCTACTTCCTATTTAAATATCGTAATTGCACTCACCACGCCACAACAAGAAATGAACGATTTAACGCCAATACCTGAAGCTCAATTAGAAAAAGTAGATTTTTCGGTGTTGTGCAAAGGGGCTTCTGAAGCTACATCCGCACAGGAAAAGTTTGCCATCGAGTTTGCTTTTCCAACCCATGCAGTGGCAAAAAAAACTCAGATCCAACTGAATTTGATTCCTCCGGGGCAGATGTCAACTCGCCTGTATCCTAGTAAATATTTACTGGATCAAGAATTACCGGTGAGGAGAATTGCTCCACCAACTCGGGATTTGCCGTGAGTAATGGGTTCATGATAGGCGCGACAAAAGTCAGCTTCGGCCAATATCTACAAGTGATGGATCTTGAAGCCAAAAGTAAGGCTGAACAATGGGTTCTTGAAAACAATTACCCTATGGTCTTTGAATATTACTCTCAGGCAGAGGAATTTTGCGACCGTTTGTCTGACTTAGAAGGTGTCCCACGAGGGACCTACCGTTTGCCAAGTCACGTTGAGTGGGAATGGGCTTACCGCGGCGGAACCAAATTTTATGATTTTTACACAAAAAACGGGGTTGAAACGTTTCGTGAACGATTTCCAGATTTGAAATTGGAAGATGAATATTTTGATTGGTGGAGTTCCATTACACAAAATCAAACGATGAAGCGACTATATCCACCAGCAAGCTATGATCGTCTTAGAAAGCGGTACCGGGATATTTTTCCCTGTGGAACGGGAATTCAAAATGCCTATGGACTGTATGGAATCTGCGACAAGTGGAAAAAGGGGTCAAGCGAGGTCGCTAATTCTAGAATTGTAGATCGCTACTACGAACCACAAAAAAGGATGGCAGAAGAGCACTTTCATGTCAGCTTTTTGCATCTAAAGCAAAGTTCGTTTACAATTTATCGTGGTGGAAGGACGGATCCCCATTTGGGCGGTAGCCTTTACCCACGACAACATTTTACCTTGCGCATAGTAAGACAACTACCCGAACACAAGGCACCCCTATACCTAAACCAAGTTCTTACGATTGAAGAATTGATGGAATTTCGTCGCACTACTGATTGAGCGCGCTTCGAAAACCACGCTACTTACGCCTGCACGTAACCCGGCAGCGACCCAGGAAAATGCAGAAATCGCGTGGCCGTGGCTTTTTTAGGAGCCCTTTTCCACTCGTGCAGAGGCTGGTTGCCAGTTGAGGGATGGGCTTATGGCGCTTCGGGAAGGGTTAGGGAATGGGGTGCCACGTCCGCTTTTGGCAGGTAGATTTTGAAGGTCGTGCCTTCGCCGACGGAGCTCTCGACTTTAATCCCCCCGTGCAAGGTCTGAACAATGCCTCGGACGATTTGCATCCCAAGCCCAGTTCCTGAATCTCCCTTGGTGGTGAAGAATGGTTCGTAAAGTTTGGCTTGGATCTCTTCGCTCATGCCGCAGCCATTGTCTGTAATTTGCAGGCAAAGGTAATCCGTTGCAGGGAGGTTTAGATCTTCTGTGTCTTTGGTTTCTCGAAGCGAAATCGTTATCTCACCATTCTTTTCTGGAAGTGCATGGAGGGCATTCATAGAAAGGTTGAAAATGATTTGCTGGATTTGCGAGTGGGCCGCAAGGATTTGATCCTCTTCGATATCGCAGTCGATAATCAGCCTTCCTTTGCGCTGCACCGTCGATCTTAGAAGCGCATGGGTGTCTTGAATCGCTTTGGAAAGCGAGACGAGCACGTAGTCGATTTTATCATGTCGACTGAAGCCAAATATTTGTTCGACTAAGAGATTGGCTCGGTTGACGGTCTGCTTGACTTGGCCCATCATTTCCTTGGCGAGCTCAGTATCTTCGGGATATTCCCCGACCATTTCGCTAAAACCTAAGATGATTCCAAGTAAGTTTTTAAAGTCATGCGCAACGCCACTCGAAAGGGTTGCGAGACCTTCCATATTATGGGCGTGGAGCAGTTTACGTTGGACGTGTTGCTCGTTTAGAATTCGCATCTCTTCTCGCTCAGTTACATCGCTTTGAATTCCGATGAAATGGGTCAGTTCGTTGGATCGATTAAACACAGGAGAGATCGTGAGTTCGTTCCAAAACATACTGCCGTCTTTGCGAAAGTTTTTCAGAACTTCGCAACATGAGGTGTGGTTTTTAATGGCCTCTCTAAGTCTAGCCTGACCAGGCTGGTTCCGTGCTTCGCCTTGTAGAAAGCGGCAGTTTTTTCCCAAGGTTTCGTTTTTGCAATAGCCAGTGATGTTTTCGAAGGCTTGGTTGAGATAAATGAGCGGCATGTCGGTTGCCTGCGCATCGCTGATGGTAATGCCGCATACGCTGTGTTCGATGGCAGAGTCGCGTAAAAAGAGCTCTGCCTCAAGTTGTATGTGGTCTCGTTCTCGTTGCTTACATGCTTCAAGTTCGACACCAAGACGTCGGACTTGATCTACGAGATCATCATGGTCTTGAGAGGGCTCCATTTCGGTAACATACCGAAAAATTTACGGAGGTACAGAAGATTGATTCGCTTAGCTGGTAGCTAATTCATCAAGTACAAAAACCGCGGGGTCCGTAGCGCCGGCATCTCGCAAATGTTGGCTCACATCTTTGAGTTCCTTGATCATCTTTGTCCGTTCTGGAGAACCTCTTTTTAATAAGGGAGTTAGGGCTTTGGCTAGTGCCTGAGGTTCCGCTTCATGTTGGATAAATTCCGGGCAGACTTCTTTTTGCGCCACGACATTTACCATGCCAATGTGAGGTACTTTTACCAAGCGCTTACCGATGGCGTAGGTGATTGGCGAGGTTTTGTATACGATAGCCATGGGGCAACCGATGAGGCCTGTTTCGAGGGTCGCGGTTCCTGATACCACGAGGGCGGCGTCGGCCTGGCGTAAAATTTCTCGGGTACTGCCTTCGACCACTGGAATGCTGGTCTGGCTCCGTAGTTTTTCCGCGATGGCGTGATTGGCTGCAGCCAAGACCGGTGAAGCATCTGGAAGTCGTTTTGCCGTCTCAAGCATGACGGGAAGAATGCGTTCGATTTCTTGATCTCGACTGCCTGGAAGTAAGGCAAGTTTGGCTTTGCCCGGCTGCCAAGGAAGTTCGATGCTGTCCGCGGCCAAAGCGTGGTCGATTTCTTCCAGGAGCGGATGTTCCACGCAATCGACCTGCAAGGGGTACTCGTTGAAAATTGCGACTTCGAAGGGGAAGATGACCAGGAGCCGATCAATAACCTCTGCCATTTTTGGGATGCGAGATGACTTCCAAGCCCAGACCTGAGGGCAAACGTAAAAGACTACGTTGATGCCACGCTGCTTCATTTCTTTTGCGAAGCGTAGGTTGAAGCCGGGGTAGTCGACCAGCAAGACAAGGTCGGGTTTGCGGGCTTCCGCCTCGGCTACCAAGGCGTCAAAGGTCTTTTTAAAGAAGCGGTAGCGCTTTAAAACTTCCCACAGTCCCATCACCGCCATGTCGGAAATGTCGACCAAGGTTTCTACGCCTTCGTCGCGCATGCGTGGGCCGCCGATACCCCAGATGTCGATGTCTTGGGGACTTCGTTTTCGCATGCTTTTGATGAGGCGCGCGGCATGCATGTCCCCGGATATTTCACCGGCAACCACTAAAATGGACTGACTCATAGCTGTGTGAGATCTGTGTGAGACCTGTGTTAGATCGTGTTATTCGGCTGTGTTTTAACAGCCACCTTCACGCATGATGCGCGTAATCTGAGTCGCGAGGCGCAAGGCTTCGGACGCTCGTTCTCCGGTGACCAGCGGTTCGTTGTGATGCTTCACGCAGTCGACAAAAGAGGCGAGTTCACGTTCCAAGGCATCGCCGGGAATGATGCCGATTTCTTCTCGAAGAATTCCGGTTGGACCAACGCGATGGATTTCGCCGGTCTGTTCTTGGTAATCGAGAGAGACATAAGCGTGATCGAAAAAGAGTCGTATTTTCCGCAAGCGGTCCGCGCTAATCCGCGACGCGGTGATGTTCGCCACGCATCCGTTTTCAAAGGAGAGCCGTACGTTGGAAATGTCCTCAGAGGGGCTGAGAACGGGAACCCCGACGGCGCGAATCTCTTTTATCGGAGATTTTACGAGGTGAAGAATGATTTCGATATCATGGATCATAAGATCCAGAACGACGCTGACTTCGGTGCCGCGTGGAAGGGCACCATCTCGTGGAGGAGGGTAGGGGGCAAGGCGGGTGGCCTCTATAAATTTTGGCGCGCTTTCCAAATTGTCGAGAGCGGAGAGAACTGGATTGAAGCGCTCGATATGACCTACTTGCAAGATCAGGTTGGCCGACTGCGCCAGCTCAACCAATTCTTCGGCTTCGGCAGTGGTGGAGGCGATTGGTTTTTCCACCAGTAAATGGATGCCTGCCTCGAGAAGCTCACCAGCGATTTTCCGATGTAAATCGGTGGGGACCGCGACGCTTGCCGCATCGACTGCCTCGGCAAAGGCGGTTAGATCATCGAAGGCGGTGCAACCAAGCTCGTTCGCGAGGGATTCGGCCTGCTCGCGATTGACGTCAAATACACCGGTGAGTTCGGCATCAGGAATCAAGGCGTATTTACGGGCGTGATGTTGGCCAAGGCTACCAACCCCAACTACTCCGGTGCGAATCGTTTTCTTCATATGCTCGAACCCTAAGCCCTTGAGGGAGTTGGGGCAAGCTTGAGATGCTCGCCATCGCCATTTGACTCTGGCCTTACAGCTATTTGCCAATGGCTTGGATGAGTTCCTTGCTTAAGCGAGCGACGAGCTCAAAGGGGAGGTGAGGGCGATGAATTCCGAGGGCGAGCCTAGAGGGCTTGGTTTTGTCTGAAGTAGGCGCGTCAAGTTGTGCAAGGGCGAGGTCAGTTGAGGGCCATCTGGGTAGATGGTGTCAGCGCCCACCGGCACATCGATAAGCGGTCCAGCGTATTATTTTGCGTCATGTGACATGGTGGGAATCCGCTCTAACGTGGGCGGGATAACGTGGCCCGTGCATGACCGCGAAGCGGCCGCAGCGCCGAGTTAGGTGCAGCCCCGGACGCTTGGTGCGCCGCTTATGGCGTTTTGTTGAGCGAGTCGTCTATGTCTTCAAGACATTGGTCGAGGTCAACATCGCGGTTCTGAGGACGCATCCGATGCCGCAATACTGTGTGGGCGACCTCGCGAATATCAGCGGGGCCAGCGACCAATCGCCCATTGAGCAGAGCGTGTGCGCGAGCCACTTGAATGAGCCGCTTTGAGCTCTTTGGATTGGCGCCATCTATAATGTTGTTTCGTACAATTTCAGGTGCCTCTGGATGATTGGGCCGGGTTGCTCGGACCCAGCGCACGGCGGTTTCTTGGGTGCCGGGAAGAAGCGCCATGCCTCGAACCAAGTCTTGAAGCTGAATGAGTTGGTTCTTGTTAAACGCGGCCTCTAAATTCGGGACGTGCTCCTCATCTTTTAATGCGACTTCAAGCTGCTTTATTTCATTTGCCTCATCTGGATACTCGAGTCGAATTTCTATGGCAAAGCTTTGACGCTGCGGATTGGTAAGACGGTATTCGTGTTCGTTGGGTCCGCGGTTACAGGTCGCAACAAAAAAGAAGGGTTCAAAGTAACCGTAGTTGCCTACTTCAAATCGGCTTCGAAGCAGTCCGTTTAGTAAATCGGTTTGGGTTCCTCGAGAGGCGTTCTCGATGTCTTTCGCTATGACGAGATTGCTAAATGCGGTTGGATCACTGTAGACGCCAAGCCGCTTTGGAGAGCCCAATTTCGGAGCTTGAAATTTATCTTGAAGGTAGCCGTCTTCCGCAAGTTGTTCGCGGCTGAGATCTGGGCTGCAAACCAGACGATTGGAATGGAAATCAAGCGCCTCGGCAAACTGATAAATTAAGTTGCTGCGTCCAAGCCCAGTTGGTGCATTGAGCAAGACGTGGCCCTCTGCCAAGAGGCTGCACAACAGGAGGTCAACGCAAGCGCGTGGGGCAAGAATCGCATCCATGCGTGTGTAGAGAACATCCCGTCGCTTTTCGATCCATTTGATCAAGGAGTCATCTAAAGATAACTTGTCAAAATCAACCGGTTGGTTTTTTGATGTAGATGGTTGTCTCGCAGTTGACATCTTAGCAGTTGGCATCTTAGCAGTTGGCACCTTCGCAGTTGACATCTTCGCAGTTGACATCTTCGCAGTTGAAAAGTGCGCAATGGAAAGATCATCTTCCACCGAGGCTAGATGGGTTGGGCTTGGGGCTTCTGGAGCGGTAGAGCTGTTTGAAGTGCCAGAAGTGTCTGACACTTCAGGCAAGGTCCCCGTTTTGCGGAGAGCTGCCTCGTCCGCCATGGCCGAGTAGATATCGATTCGATGAATATCATTCACGTCAATGATTCCCGCCAAGTCGATTTCGTGCGCGGGTTTTGGGTTGATTGGCGTGTCGATGGTTTGTGACTCTGTTTCGCTGAAGCGGAATTCAAGGTCACCGAAGGCCAGACGATCTCCGTGTTGAAGCTCACTTGTGTCAATTCGCGATCCGTTATGGATGCTTCCCTTTGAGCTTTCTAAATCTGAGAGTTTCCAGTGCCCATTTTCGAAGTGTAGTTCTGCATGCTGCTCTGAAATTGACTCGTCATCTAATGGAAGGTCGGTGTTGGCTTTGCTTCCAATGGAGAAGCGTTCGCCTTGGATATCATATATCCGGCCAGGTGTTTTTCCGTTCAGTGCAATCAGCGAGGGCATGTCAGAAGCAGGTTGAGGTCTAGGGGGATGAAAGGAATGAATAGATGTCGCTTGTTAACGAACGATTATTTTTTTGGCTTTGGATTACGTGGTAGAAGGACTTTGAAGGTCGTTCCCTTTCCCAAGGTCGAGCTGAAGGAAATATCACCACCGTGATCGGTGATGATTGCTCGTACGATAGCTAAGCCAAGCCCAGTTCCCTTAGCTGGGTCCTTGGTCGTGTAAAACGATTTAAAGATTTCCTCTGCGAGTTCTTCGGGAATACCCGAGCCGGTGTCGCTCACCGTGATCCGGCAATATTCTTGAACTCCGTTGCCTTTGCCTCCGTCCGCATCATCGATCTCACAGGTGCAGGCGTCGAGGACAATGTTAAGGTTCCGAGTCGTATGGTCTGCCATCGCATCGCAGGCGTTGCCAATTAGGTTGACAAAAATTTGCTCCACCTTACTTTTTTGCCCGTAGGTAAAGAAGGTATTTTTTTCGAGATCCGCGAGCAAGCGGATGGCGTGGTCGCGGATTTTTGCCCCGGTAATAAAGATTGCATCACTGATGCAGTCGTAGAGGTCAAATACCTCGTTTTCATTTTCAAGGCCTCGGGCAAATTGTCTGAGGTGATAGGAAAGTTTTTCAATCGCTTTAGAGGCGCGATCAATGTCCGCCGCGTAACTTGTGATCTCTTCTTGCGCACCACCTGGCATCGATTTCTTAACCACGTCAGTTTCGATGGTATTGCGGATGAGGTCGCAGCATCCTCGTATGACGGTCAAGGGATTGTTAATGTCATGCAGAATTCCGGAGGCCATTTCGCCTACGGCTGCCAGGCGTTCAGCTTGGATTAAACCACCTTGGAGTTCTTTAACCTGACGGATGTCGCGGAAAATCGAAAAAGTGCGAACAAATTTACCATGATCATCGTAAATGCTGAAGGACCGGATTTCAACCGGGATGTGCTTGCCCGATTTATCTTTCAGCAGACTTTCGACAGCAATGTCACCGCTCTCTTGAAGATTTCGAAACCCTTCATTCAAGTTTTCTAGGACCTCGTCCGCATAAATCTCGCGAACATTCATGGAGAGAAGCTCTTCTCGTGTATAGCCAAGCAGTGACTCGGCTTTTTTGTTGGTCATGACGATCTGACCTTCATGATTCACCGAATGGATGATGTCGGGAAAATTTTCCATCAAGGTTTCAAAGAGATCGGCTGTTTCGATCTCTCGGTTCTCGATTCGCATCTTCGAAATCGATTCGCTATTTTGTATTCCCTCTTCACTCATAACTTCTTATCTTATGTACACTTTTCAACTTTTCCAATTTCAATCGGCACAAAAGTGTCTGTTTGTACGGTTTAAGAGTCAGAATGATTGATGGTTTCTCCCTGTTAAATAATCTGACGGTATGCTTATTAGGTTGACAGTGTGGTCATGTGCCACAGCCTAAAGGCCTTTTGTTCGTTGATGAAGGCCAGAAATTGAATATGAAAAACCTTGTGCAAAAAATTGGCATCCTATTGGCATTTTCAAGCGCATTCACGATGCTGAATGCCCAACAAATACGCTTGCCGAATGGGGCCTACGTTGATCGTGATTTTAGCCGCCCGCTCCTTGTTCCAGAGGCCAAGCGCTCTGAAGAATTTATCCCGCCTTCGCCGCACAAGAATGAAGCGGGTAGGGCGGATAAAGCCAGTGAATCGGTCTCTGACCCCGTTCCTTCGAATGCAACGATCCCTGATGTGGAGCTTCTGCCGAGCCCCAACGCGGTTAAGCTAAATCAAGATCCTGCAGCTGTCGCGTCTCCTGAAGCTCCGGTCGTTCCTACTGCGCCTATTGGGCAGGCAGATGGGGCCAGCGACACAAGTGACCTTTTTTCCGATACCTCCACCGTTGCTTCCGAGTCGATTCCCATGGTTTCGTCCGAAGACGTAATCGAAACCGTGGTGCTTTCACCTCCTAAATGGAATGACGGAGGTACTGTGTCTTCGTCTTCTGGCACGAAAGCGATTCCTCAGCCGCCACGTAGTCGTTTATCCTCATCTAAAAAGCCTCCCCTCATTCGAGTCGCACCGAAAGCTCCCGCTCTTAAATCGCAAGCGCTGAACTCTCCATCATCGGTCCCCAGCAGCGAAGCGTATCCCGATCCGGATTCTTACATCCCCCGACCATCCGAGCCGTTAATCGGTGATGTGCCAATTATTAAATCCCGTCCTTTGATTGTTCCTTCGGCCGCATCACCTGCTCCTCCAGCATCACCTGCTCCTTCAGCACCAGTTACTCCTCGTTTCGTTCCTTCTGCTCCTTCCGCTGAGAATCCTCGGGTGACCAATCCTGCTGTGCCTCCACGAAGTGACTCTCGACCATCTGCTACTATTACTAGACCTTCTGTTACCGCGCCTGCACCTTCTGCTGACGAAGGCTCTGTGACCTTGCTTGGTAACGGCTTGTTGAAAATGAAAGCCGGTGAGGCCGATTCGGCGATTTCTATCTTCCGTCAGATTCTACAGGTTGAGCCTAGCAATGATCGCGCGCGAATTGAACTTGCAGCCGCGCTTTACAAAAAAGGCGATTATGATGAAGCGACGCAGCAGTTTAATAAGGTGATGGCGAATCGGCCGCCTCGAGGGGTTCAGTTAAATATTCAGAACTATCTAGATAAGATGGAAAGCCAAGGCAAGCGGACGGTTCTTTCCGCTAGTTTTTATGCGGGTGGGTTTCATGACGACAACATCAATATTGGCCCTAGCTCGGACCGCATCGATATTTCGCCTCTCAGTATTGGAGACGCAATCATCGACTCGGTTGAATTAGGCGAAGATGCCCTGCCTGGGGAAACCTTTGGTGTCTCTCTTGGTCTGCAAGCGGGTATTACTCATGATTTCGGTGAACGTCAAAACTGGCTTGGTTTTGTAAGCGCAAATTATTTGCAAAACCTTCACGATGATTTTGAAGGTTTTGAGACGAGTATGACGGGAGCTTCGGTTGGCTTACGCCGGTCTCAAAAAAATTCGCTCCTAAACCTTCCTGCCCATTACCGGCATCTTCGCCTCGATGATGAACAACTCCTCGATATGGCTGGGATTAATCCAGGCTATATCTGGAAAATGGGAGACGACTTTCTCTTGAGTAGCTTCCTCATCGCAGAAGCGCGTAGCTATGATAACTTTCCCGAACGTGATTCTGGTTACTATGAACTATCGCAAGTGTTGCAACGTATCATCAAGGGGGGGCATTCTGTCAGCCTCGGATTAGCTGGCTTTCAAGAAAATGCGGATACGGAAATGTTTTCCAACAGTGGTTGGCGCGTTATGTTCAATGCCAATATACGCCTCCTCGAAGCAGGAAAGACCAGTTTAGTTGGCTCTGCCTCCTATGGAGAAAAGGAATTTGATCAGCCAGAACCCTTGTCGCCTGCAAAACGGGAGGATGAGCAAGTTAAGTTAGGATTGGGAATTCAGTCCTATTTGTTGAAAAATACCCGATTTGACGTAGGCTACAGTCATATCAATAATGGATCGACGTTTGGCCTGTATGACTTTGAGAAAAACAAGGTCAGTGTTGGGGTCACGCAGTCCTTTTAAACATCTTTGTTGATACCTAATAAATTGGAATCAAGGACATAAAATGCGTTTTACCATCTATAGTTTATTTTTTGTTTTCGTCGGTTCGATATTTGCGACGCCGTTGATTGAATTGCCTGAAGCAGCTGAGAATGCCGTCGCATACGTAAAGCGTATAAATCTTGAGGGAGAAGCTTCCGCCAAGCATCCGACGGGACAGAGCCGTAGCCTAATTAAAGATTCTCTTTTATTCATCGGTGATCGCATCGAGACGACTGACAAGGGGGTTCTGGAGATCGAATTTACCGACAGCTCAACCATGCAGATTGGCCGTCGTGGTAGTTGTGCGATCAATCAATATACCTATAATCCAGATGTCCGTGACGATAATGCAGCCCTTCTGATTCTTAAACGCGGGATGTTCCAAATCTCAACCAAAGGCATCACTCGCAAGCGCCCTGAAGGCTTTAAAATCAAATCTCCAAACTATGGTTCGATCGGGGTGCGTGGCTGTGAACTTGGCTTCATGATTGACGATGCAGTTTGTAGCGTGTTGGTCCTCGACTTGTTTGACTATGATGCAGTTGAGGTTGCTAGTGCAGCCGATAAAAAACTGGTTACCGAATTTGACATGCTTTCCAAAGAATCACGTATTGACATTTATCGGAATCAAACCATGGAGCAATTGCTGTTGACCCAGGACATGATTGATACCCTTTCTGCGGCAACCTCCGTTGATGGGCGTCCAAAGGCACCCAAGAAGAAGAAGAAAGATGACGAGAGCTTGCAAAGCATCGCTGTGGCAGGCTCCTCTGCTGCAGGTGCCGGTGGGCAACCATCTGGTGACTCATTGGCTGGTTCTGCTGCTGGTGGCGGATCAGGAAGTGATTCGCTCGCAGATATCCTCGCTGGTTCAACTGCTCTCCCTGCTGATGTGATTGCTGTTCTCGCTGGGGGAGATCCAGCTGTTCGTTCAGCATCAGACCCTTTAGATGGACTCCTTGAAGGTGGGGCCGGTGGATCCATTCCGATCACAACCGGCCCCGTTAATCCCAATGCGACCGGGGGAGGCGGAGGAATTGCTGGAGCAGGTCCTGCTGGAACCACTCCGACTCCACCTGGACCGCCAGCACCACCAGCACCGCCGCCGCCTCCTCCTCCTCCTCCTCCTCCACCTCCACCACCGCCTCCTGGCGGCGGAGGCCCGACGTATCCGATCGTAACCACCGTAGATGTTCCAACTGCAACCGGTATCGACTGGGGCTGGGGATATTGGGAAACAACCACTGAGGATCTTGTTGGTGGTGTTGTCACCGTAGTCGACGTCGACTATGCACCTTACATTAACGGCAACCTCATTTCACCGGCAGACTTTCTTACTGCTACCTCTGGTGGGCCGATCAATCTCACGGGATCTGGCATTGCAGCAGCTGGTTTGACCGATGGCGGCATTGGTTCACTTCTGAACGGATCAGCGGTTATAAACGTGACCTACGGGGGCGGTATTGCACCCACCTGGCAGGGGAATTTTAATTTAGCTAATACTGGCAATACCTTGGCCTTTACGAGTTCCGGCGCAATTATCGGTGGTGCCTTGAATGGTTCGCTCGATACATATTCGCTTAACACCGCAAGTGGCTCTTTTTCACAGGGTAGTTTGACCGCTCAGAATGTTTCTGGCGGATTGGTTGGTCCAGGTGGCGGCGTTGTCACGGGTGCGATTGGCAACTTTAATTTCGAACACGGGGCTGGAACCTCCGTCTCAGGGATTTTCGGAACCGACCTTTAAATTCTTTGATCCCGATCCAAAATAGAAGAGGCCTTTGCGCCTCTTTTTTTATTTCCAACGTATCCGTCCTCTTTTTGGGTGACTGAGCTAGGGGCCTGGGTGTTTCTATTTTTTCCATTAAGGCTGTATTTATGGTTTCGGACCGTTTCTCAGATGCTAGGTAATCTTCTGTGAATCGACTCCTGTTATTTCTAGTTGGTCTAGGGCTGTCGCTCTTTTTCTTCGATCGCTACGCGCAGATCGCTGAGAGCAGCGTTGTGGTTCGCTTCAACCGCTTGTTTTATGACTGGAATATTCAGACCCATCATAAACCACCGAAGTCCGGTAAGGTCGCTATTATCGACATCGATGAAGAGAGCCTTCTCCCTGAAAAGGGAGGGCAATGGCCTTGGCCACGGTACTGGGTCGCGGCGATGATCGAGCGGCTTTTCCTCGAAGGGGCAGAAGTGGTTGCCTGCGATATGAATTTCCCTGAACCAGACCGCACCTCTCCTGAACGATATTTTAAATGGCTTGAACGCGAATTAAATGTTCCTCTGCCAACCGATAGCATCCCCGAAAAATATCGTAATTTCGATCAAGTCCTCTCGCAAGCTATCAAGGGGAAAAAAGTTGTCTTGGGGTATCAGCTCGAAGAAAATCCAGCCGAAGGTCGACCGTCCTCCACCGTTTTTCTTGGGAACCATGTGTCTGCATATAAAACTCCCACCAAGAATACGGATCAACAACGCACCATTTCTGATTTTTTATTGGTTTCGACAAATGTCATCGCGAGCGTCCCGATTTTGGCCGATAATGCGCACTTAGGATTCTACAACTCTGAAGCGGATTCCGATAATATTATTCGCAAGGTTCCGCTGGTGATGATTTCCGACCGGGGACGAGATGAGTTCGGAGATGGTGATGTGGTACCTACTTTGGTGCCGTCGCTTGCGTTGCAAGCCTACCGACTTTTTCTCATGTCAGAAACAGATGCGGGCGAGGACGTTCGAGTCCAGGTCAAGTGGAACCCTAAAGATGAAGTGCAGGGGGTAAGCTTAAATGGAAACTTGGTGCCTACCGATCGTCAGGGGAAAATTCTCGTGAACTATCGGACCGTGGATAAAAAAGAGCGGCACTCTTTCAAGCCTCGCTTCCCCGCTTGGAAATTTATCGATGCCAACCGCCCGCTTGAGCCAGAGATTCGCGAAAAGTTAAAAGGAGCTGTGGTCTTTATCGGTTCATCTGCGAACGCGTTGCACGATTTGCGAACTAGCCCAATTACGCAGAATTTCTCTGGGGTCGAAATCCAAGCCACCATCGCCGACAATTTGATTTCACAAGATTTCATCGACGAGGAAGATACCTTACGCTCCCCCTTGCTATTGCTCGCCGGCATTCTTCTGACTCTAGCCGTTTGCTTCAGTAATTCGATTCTCTCATTTTTAATTTTTGCCGGGTTACAATGCGGCATTTTCTTTTTAGGATCATGGCTTTGGAGTTCAAAGAATCTCTCGTTTGGTTCCGGCGGATTAATGCTCGCGCTTATGGCAATTTTTCTAGCCCTGCTCTTTTTCAAATATTGGTTGTTCGAGCGGAGAGTGCGTTCCATTCGCAAAGAGTTCGGAAAGATGGTTTCGCCAATCGTACTGCAACACTTGGAGAATTCTCCTAAAAGTTTGGAGCATCGCAATGCAGACGCGGCCATGTTGTTCACGGATGTGATTGGCTTTACTCAAATTTCAGATCACCTCGGACCAGCCCGTACCTCTGAATTAATGAATGAGGTCCTCAGTCCAATGGCCGAGATTGTCATGGAAGATAATGCCTACCTCGACAAGTTCATCGGAGATATGGTAATGGCTGTTTATGGGGTACCGTATCCGATTAAAAATAATGCATTAGAGGCCTGTCGCTCCGCCTTACGAATCCAGCAGAAGCTCGATGAAATTCGTCCCGTCTTGGTGGAGAAATACGGTTTCGAAGTCCACACCCGGACCGGGATTCATGCGGGTGAGGTGATCGCGGGCTTCATGGGCTCGACCGCTCGGTATGAATACACCGTGATCGGCGATGCGGTGAATGTCGCAGCCCGCCTTGAGCCTCTTAATAAGGAGTACGGTACGTCAATTATTATCAGTGAATCCGTACAGGAAGCACTCTCCGAGGACTTCATTACCCGGAAATTAGATCGAGTTGTGATTCGAGGCAAGCAGGACAAGAATACGATCTTCGAATTGATCGGGCTCGCATCTGAGGTCAGCGACGCAAAAATCGAAGCGATCCTTTTTTACGAACAAGCGTTGGAGGCCAGTCAGAATGGTGACGTGCTAACCGCCTTCCAAGCGATTGAAAATGCAATTTCGGCCTTGCCTGAAGACCGGCCGTCGCAAATTTTATCGCACCGAATCGAAATCGCTCATCGTCGCCTTCATCTTAAGAGCGAATAGATTCTTAGGGCTCTCGGTATTTAATCAAGCTGTCTTAGTTCGTCGGTTTTTCGAGTTTCATTCCCGCTGCAGCCCCGACGGTATTCGGAAAAATCGTACGGGCTTGTTCAACAAAGGCATCAATTTCCGTATCGCTTCGATTGGGGGAATGGTGGGTCAGAAGTAGTTGTCCGACGGCTGCCTTCTTTGCTGCTTGAGCCGCCCATTTCCAATGCGCATGTCCATGCCCTTCGAAGAATTCAAATTCGTCTAGATCATATTGGCTATCGCAGATGAAGTAATCAGCGCCGTGTGCAAATGCGATGAGCTGTGTATCAATGAGTTCATTTCCTGGTTCATGGTCTGTTGCAACCACGACGGAAAATTCCTCGAGCTCCAGTCGATAGGCGCTACAAGTTTGGGTGTGATTTAGCGGGCAGGTCGTCACCTCGAAACCCATCTGATTCACTCGGCCGCTTGATTGCACCATATCGATAAACGAAACATTAGCCGGTACCTGCTCGAGGCTTACTGGCCAATAAGGTTCGTTCATGAAGCCAAGCAACGCCTGCTCCCAAGAGCCTTGATCGCCTTGCTGTGCCACCAATTGAACCGTCGCGTTTTCCCGATATAGAAAGGGAAAGAAGGGGAGGCCAATAATATGGTCCACATGGAAATGAGTGAACAGAATCGTCGCGGGAAGATCAAAATCACTCTCTTCTAGCGCGTTACAAAGGTTTTGGATGCCAGACCCTGCATCAATGATTAAGTACCCTTGATCTGAGCGTACACTGAAGCAGGTGGTAAAACCACCATACTTCGCATAGGACTCACCACACACAGGTGCGGTTCCTCTTACTCCATGAATGTTAAAAATATTTTGCATTTTGACAGTGTAAAAAGACAACATCAGCTGCTTCTGGGGATTACGTTGTAAAACTCCCCGTTCACATGTACCATCCTACTATGTTTAAAGCCGTTCGTTTGACTACAATCGCCTTCTTTTTTAGAGGGCTGTTTTCACTTTGCCTTTCGCTTTTCTTTTCGCTTTTGTTTTCGCTCGGCCTTTCGCCAACGGCTCAAGCTCAAGAGGCCGCTCTAAAACTTGATGCGAAACCAAGCATGAAGGATTACACTCGGTTCGTCCAAATAGGACGCCGTGCCCAACTTCAGACCTCTATCGTGACCTTGACGAACCAGGCAGGCGTCGTGGTTGACCTCATTGGGGCAATCCATATCGCTGACAAAAAGTATTACGACACCCTGCGCAAACAATTCGAAATCTACGATACGCTGCTGTATGAACTCGTCATCGGCGAAGAAGAGGATAAGCGTGAAAAACTTGGGGCAATCGCGGAAACCTCTACTCTCCAGGGCGGAATGGCGAAGGCGCTTGATCTAAGTTTTCAGCTCGAACACATCGATTACGAGGCGGATAACTTTGTTCATGCGGATATGACCGCGGATCAGTTTCTTGCCTCGATGAAGAAGCGTGGCGAATCGATGTTTACCATGATGATGGATGCGATGCGGGCGGATCTCGCACGCCAAGGCGAAGGGAGGGGCGATGCTCCCTCCATCAATGAACTCATCAAGCTGATGGATGGCAAGCATCGTACCATGCAATTAAAGATGTTGATGGCCAAGCAATTCGCCGATGCGGATGAAATGATTGAAATGATGGAAGGCAAAGATGGCTCGGTGATCCTAACCGAGCGAAATAAGGTGGCCTTAAAAGTCCTACGGAAGACGATGAAAAAAGGCGTCAAACACATCGGCATCTTTTATGGCGCAGCTCACCTGCCCGATATGGAAGAACGTTTGGTCAAACGCAAGGGCTTCCATCGCTCCGAAGTCAAATGGCTGAGCGCTTGGAATATGTATAAGCCGTAATGCTGAAGCCGTACAACCTCTTCAATCCCTTGATTGAAAAGGGGGCCAGACCCCAATGGCACTTAGATAAGCGGTCCAGCCTATTTTCTGCGACATGTGACATTGTGGGAATCCGCCCCGAAGTGGGCGGGATATGGTAGCCCGTGTGCAAGCCGCGAAGCGGTCGCAGCGCCGGGTTATGTGCAGGCGTGAGAAGGCAACGAGGGATAAGCCCTGTATTTGAAGAGAAATCGGAGCGCAGCACCGCGCCAGATGGCTAAAACCGTACAATTTCCAGTTAAAAATCGTATTCTGAGCACGCATCAGTTGACCTCTGCTTTTTTGAAAGGCATCGCCCATATTGGTTTCTATTCCGACCGCGCTTCCAGCGCTTCATACTATTTCCCGATGAATTCCGGTGGTTCCCTTCGGTCACCGACCGGCTAATTGCCTTCAAGCCTCCGGCTTTCTTTTCAGGGCAGAGCGAACTCCTTTCCATACAAATCGGCTTAACTAAGCGCCATTGGGGCCAGACCCCTCTGAACCTATTCATCACCTTCTGTTCTTTCTCAGGAAAAAGCCAATTCGCTTTTAGACAAAAAAACGCTGCGAATCGATCGCAGCGTTTTTGTCTTCACCGCTACACGTAGCGGGAGGATTTGCTCTTCAACTTCTAGGAGCCTGTCGGACTTAGCAGATTCGGCTGCGAATTCCTCACTTTGGCCCATACGATCCGTACGAATCGATCAACTATTCTCATCTATTCTCACGAATCGTCCAAACCGTCTGGTCTCAAACTGAGAAACCCTTGCTCGAAAGCCTAAGTCCGACAGACTCCTAGTCGTGGAAGTTTGTGCCGTGCGTGGTGGCTTTAATATGTCCTGCGCGAATAACCCAGTCGCCAAAGCTTTCGCCCTTTTTCCGCTTCTTGGCATACTCCGGGAGCATCGCGCCAAGGATCTCAAGGATCTCAGGCTCTTTCACGTTTTCCTTGAAGAGCTTGTTGAGGCGGTCTCCGTTGTGCGAGGCACCGAGATACATATTATAGCTGCCTGGACCTTTGCCGATAAAGCCGATCTCGCCCATGAAAGGACGACCGCAGCCGTTCGGGCAACCGGTCATGCGGATGTTGATTTTGTCGTCAAACAAACCAGCGTCTTTCAAGATGACATCGATTTTGTCCATCAAGCTTGGGAGGTACCGCTCGGATTCAGCCATAGCCAAACCGCAGGTTCCGAGCGCCACGCAGGCGATGCCGTGCAGGCGTGTGCCAGACTGCTGATTGTTCGCTTCCATACCGTGCTTGTCCAAAAGCTTTTGGATCTTCACTTTGTCGGTTTTGGTCACGTTACCGATGACAAGGTTTTGATTCCCCGTCAGGCGGAAGTCGCCTTTGTGCATCTTAGCGATTTCACGTAGGCCAGTCATCAACTTATACTCTTTGGTGTCTTGAACCCGACCACCTTCTACGAAGAGGGTGTAGTGCCATGCCCCGGTTACGTCCTCGGTCCAACCAAAGATATCGCCGTTCGTTGTGAGCTTGAAGGGCTTCGCCTTCTGCAATTTGTACTTCAGGCGGGATTCAACTTCATCGCGGAATCCATCCAAGGTCATGCGGTCAACCGTGTACTTCAAGCGCGCATTTTTGCGATTCACCCGATTCCCAAAGTCACGCTGCGTCGTTACCACGGCTTCGGCTACTTCGACCGCTTGCTCTGGGGTGCAGAAGCCAAGCAGATCGCCGAGGCGAGGGTAGGTCTCTGGCACAGAATGCGTCGTGCCCATCCCACCGCCAACCGTTACGTTGTAGCCAATGAGCTTTCCTTTTTGTTCAATCGCAATGTAGCCGAGATCTTGCGTGAAGACGTCTGCATCATTTTGCGGCGGAACAATCAGGCCAATTTTAAATTTACGTGGAAGGTAGGTTTTGCCGTAAATTGGCTCCTCTTCAACTTCGCTCGAAGATACCTTTTCGCCATCCATCCAGATTTCGTGGTAAGCATTGGTCTGCGGCGTCAGATGATCGCTGATCTCTTTAGAGAGTTCGAACAAGTCTTCATGAATTTCCGACTGAAGCGGAATCGCGTTGCACATGACGTTGCGGTTTACATCGCCGCAGGCGGCAATCGTATCCAATAGGGACGCGTTGATCTCTTGCATGGCCTGCTTGAGATTGTGCTTTAGGATGCCGTGAAATTGGTAGGCCTGACGTGTGGTCAACTTGATGGTGTGGTTCGCCAGCGTGTTCGCGATTTCATCCATTTCGAGGTACTGCTTGGCGGTACAAATACCGCCCGGTACCCGAACTCGGATCATGAACATAAAGGCTGGTTCTAACTTCTGTTTCTTACGCTCACGTCGAACATCGCGGTCATCCTGCTGATAAATTCCGTGGAATTTCGTGAGCTGAGTATCGTCTGATGCGACCGCGCCTGTGATGCGATCTTGAAGTCCCTCCACCAAAGTGCCTCGCAGAAAGTTACTGCGGTACTTGATGAATTCGACTTCGCTATGATTGTCTTCCGGTGCTTTTTCCCGTTCCATGATAATCTCTTTTTAAATTGTTTGGTTGCTTTTACGCGGCAGTGTTTTGCGGGCGCAGGGTCTAGTAGACATCGCGCTGGTAACGCTTGTCCTTCGCCATGCTTTTTAGTTTCGCGGCTGCATCTTCATCGGAGAGGCCACCATGCGTTTTCAACGCATTGATCAAGGCTTGGTTCACATCCGGTGCCATGTAGTCCGCATCGCCGCAGACATAGATGACCGCGCCATCTTCGATCCAGTCGTAAAGCTCTTTGCTCGACTCTTCGATGCGATTTTGCACGTATACTTTGTGCTTTTGGTCGCGCGAGAACGCGAGGTCCAGGCGGGTTAAGCTTCCTGACTTCAAGTGGTTCTGCCATTCAGCTTGGTACAAGAAATCAGTGTGGGTGTGCTGGTCGCCAAAGAAGAGCCAGTTTTTTCCAGTCGCGCCGGTCTCCGCCCGCTCTTCAACAAAAGCTCGGAATGGAGCAATCCCGGTCCCCGGTCCAATCATAATGATCGGGGAGGATGGATCGGTCGGTAACTTGAAGTTTTTATTCCCGTCGACATACACCGGAACCTTGGTACCGATTTCGGTACGCTCACTCAGATAGGTGGAGCAAACGCCTTTGCGCTGACGGCCGTGAGCTTCGTATTTGGTTACGCCAACCGTCAAATGGACCTCGTCCGGATGCGCAGCTAAACTAGACGCGATGGAATAAAGGCGTGCTGGTAACTTCCGCAAGATCCCGATCAGCTGATCAGGGCTCAAGCCTTCGATTGGGTAGTCGGTAATCAGGTCAATCACGTCACGACCATAGATGTACTCGCTAAACTTTTTGCGGTTCTTTTCGTTCAGCAAGGTGGTTAGCTTTTTATTGGGTTTAATCGCGTTATATTTTTCAACCATCGGACGAGTCAAAATCGTGAACTCGTAGGTATGACCCAGAAGGTCCCCTAGGCTGGTGCCGTCCACTTTCGCATCCGAATCGATCTTGGCCGTCTCAATGAGAAGCTGAACCGTCTCGGGGCAATTGGTTGGATAAATCGCTAAGGCATCACCAGGCTGGTAGACGAGGCCACTGGCCTCAAGGTCAAGCTCAACGTGGCGTGTCTCTTTGTTCGAGCCGCGCCCATTTAAATTAATGTTTTCCAGAATTTCAGACATAAAGGGATTCTTTTTGTCATACTGGGATGCTGGGACAGGGGCTGCTATGCCGCCAAGGATCGGTGCGATTCCAACCACGGCTGCGGCCGGTGCGGCTTCACCAATCGCTTCTTTCATGGCTGCCGTCGCGGATTCAATCCAAGCCGTTGCAGCATCTTCGTAGTCCACATCGCAGTCAACTCGGTCCGCGATGCGCGTGCCACCCAACTTCTCAAATTGTGCATCAAAATCTTTGCCGGTTTGGCAGTATTGCTCATAGCTCGTATCACCGAGCGATAAAACCGAATATTTCAGGTTCTCGAGTTTTGGCGCTTTTTTGCCATGGACAAATTCATGGAAATCTTCCGCGTTCATGGGCGGATCGCCTTCACCATGCGTGCTGCAAATCACCAACATGAATTGCTCGCTCTTCAACGTGGCCGGCTTGTAATCGTCCATCAAGACAACCTTCGCCTCGAGACCTTTCGCCTCCGCAGCTTGCTTGGTTTCGCTTGCGACGCCTTCTGCATTGCCCGTCTCTGACCCAACCAAAATGGTCAGGCTTGGGGCAGGGACAGTAGCAACCGCTACACCCGCAGGCATGCCAACAGGCAAGGCCTCAACAGAGCCTCCAGAGATCGCTGCGGTCAAATATCCTCCAAGCCAACCAGCTTGCGCGGGGCTCAAAGTGGCGAATACTTGGTTTAAATGCGCGGTCTGCTCAGGAGTCAGGGGGCCGTGCCCAAGTTGTATTGGAAATTGCTGCATGTATTTTAATTCCTACTAAATCGATAGTCTTTATAGGGTATGGACAAAAAGCGCATTGTCAACCGATGTTTTAAGGCTTTTTTGAAGTTTGTCGCCAATGGTAAAGGGTGGGTCTAACAGGGATTTGAAGACAAGTTCAAGTCTGTTAAACGCTGGTTCAAGAGGATTCTCAGGCTGGTCAAGATGGGGTATATGTGACTCAGGAAGGATTATTGTGCCAAAATGGCGTACCCGTAACCGGTGTACTTGGAGATGCGGTATTCCGTTTGGTCATCATTCCAGCCTCAAATGCCTTTCTGCCCGCGCCGACTGCCTCGGAAAAGGCTTCGCCCATGGCAATCGGATTGGTCGCTCGCGCGATCGCACTATTTACCAGTACCGCGTCATAACCCATTTCCATCACCTTGGCCGCCTCGGATGGAGTTCGCAGGCCTGCATCCACCACGAGTGTGATGTCTGGTAAACGTTCACGAAGCACGCCAAGGGCGTACGGGTTCAGTAATCCTTGCCCGGAGCCAATCGGTGCCGCCCAAGGCATGACGATCTTGCATCCCGCATCCATTAGGCGACGAGCTACAATGTAGTCCTCCGTCGTGTACGGAAAGACCTCAAACCCATCTTTAATCAGCTCGGTTGCCGCTTCAATGAGGGCAATCGGGTCTGGCTGAAGCGTATAGTCGTCACCAATCACTTCCAATTTGATCCAATTGGTTTCGAATAGCTCTCTTGCCATTTTTGCGGTAGTAATTGCTTCTTTTACGGATTTACATCCCGCCGTGTTCGGCAATATTTCGATGCCAAGACTCTGAATCAGGTTCCAAAAATCTTGCCCCGCCTTTGAATCCGGTGATTGGCGACGCAGGGAGACGGTGACGATGTCCGATTTCGAGGCGCGAATCGACTCGAGCATGATTTCTGGAGAATCATACAGCGCAGAACCGATAAGGAGTCGGCTCTTCAATTTTTTCCCGCCAATGTCGAACATGGATCCTTCTTTGGCGATCAGGCGTCACTCTGTCAAGGATGCCACACCGGTAGCTTTCTCGAATGCAACAAATGTGTTCGGTGGCGAGATTGGCAGTTTCATGCTTTGCATCGCCAGTCCAACCACGTATCTTCTGCCTATGTATCTTCGCATGGCCAAACGCTTACTCACCGAGACGGACAAACGTCTGCTCTGGAAAATGTCCTATAATTTCGGATATAAAGGGATCCGCTCGGTGCAACGCCATAAGAAACGGATGAAAAAAGGCGTCTTCTTTCCTCCGTTTTTTCATATCTCCGTTATCAATAGCTGTAACCTGCATTGCCAGGGCTGCTGGGTTGATGTGAAAGCGAAGCAGTCGCGAATCGACGCCGATCGCTTCGATCGTATGATCAACCAAGCCAAAGATGCCGGCAATAGCTTCTTTGGTATTCTCGGCGGCGAGCCCTTCATGCACAAGGGGCTTATCGATATGCTCGGGAATCATCCCGACGCGTATTTCCAGGTGTTCACCAATGGACAGCTCATCACCCCCGAAAAAGCCAAAGCCTTGCGTCAGCTTGGAAATGTGACACCGCTGATCAGCGTCGAAGGCACTCAGACCGTTAGCGATGAGCGACGTGGCGGCACCGACGTCCTGAACCGGACCTTGGCCGGCCTGCAAAACTGCTTGGACGAAAAGGTCATCACCGGGGTATGTACCAGTCTATGTCGCAGCAACTTTGATGACTTTGTCCAAGAAGAATGGGTCGACCGGCTGATCAAGATGGGGGTCATGTATATGTGGTTCCATACCTACCGCCCAATTGGACCTTCGCCGAACATAGATCTCGCGCTCACGCGAGATCAGCAACGTACGGTTCGAAAATTCGTGGTCGGGATGCGGGCGAAAAAGCCGATCGGGATTATCGACGCCTACTACAATCATGAAGGCAAAGCCCTGTGTCCAGCCGTGACCGGCATGAGTCACCATATTAGCCCCTATGGCGATATTGAGCCCTGTCCAATCGTGCAGTTTTCCAAGGAGTCGATCGATGACGAGCGTGGTTTATTTGAGACCATGACCGAGTCGACCTTCCTCAAAGATTTCCGTGAGCTTGCTGCGAAGAACACCCGAGGCTGCATCGTTTTGGAACGTCCTGATTTATTAAAGGATCTCGCGGTGCGTCATGGAGCCAAAGATACCACGGTGCGCAAGACCGCGTTACCTGAACTCGCCGCGCTTGAGCCGCGACAATCTCAATTTGATCCGACCGAAGAAATTCCCGACAAAAGCTTCGCGTATCGTTTGGCGAAAAAACTCTGGTTTAATGACTTCGGAGTTTACGCCGACTCGACCTTTTAGGTTGGTGTGGTTTTGGAGCAGAGTCTGACAGGTCCAGACAGCAATGGCACTTAGGTAAGTCATCGACACTCGTTTGAGTAATACTCATTGCAGTGTGGGAATCCGCCCCGAAGTGGGCGGGTTATGATAGCCCGTGTGCAAGACCTCGAAGCGGTTGCAGCGCCGGGTTACGTGCAGGCGTAAGAGTCAACGAGGGGTAAGCGTTTTATTGTAAGAGAACTCGAAAACGAAACCCCCAAAATTACCAGGAATCATTTATCATACGCTTTTCATCCGCTAGGGTGTCGCCGCTACGCGGCTTAGAGGAGGAATTTGTCTGGACCACGGCCTCCTCACTTCGTTCGTCAACCATGGCTATCAATGTGTCGGCGCTACGCGCCTTAAGCCGCCTGGATTTAGATGCAAAGCGGCTTATTTTTGTGCCATTGGAGTCTGACAGTTCTCAGCCATCCCCGGAGGGGATAACGCTACATAACTTGGGGTTTCAACCCCAAGATACCTCCGGATCATACCCACCGCGCCCCAGAGGCGGCGCAGGAACCGTAGGTTTAAAACCGGAATTGGGCCGGCAATTCCAATTGCGATTTCCGGCTTGAGTGAATAGGCTTCGTGCATGAGTCGCTACGATGATCAACTAAACAGCCTAAAGCAATGTATTGCGGAAGACCGCCTGACGCATGCCATGATCATTCAGGGATCCCCAAAAGGAACCGGCGGGGCCTTTGTTGATGAGCTGCTTCGTTACCTATACTGCGGGCCGGATCCATCGGTTTGGGAGCAAGACCCTGCCTTTAGTCGACTCGAAGCAGGTTCGCATCCGGATGTCTTTCGCATCGAGCCGGAGAGTAAGAGCCGTCAAATTCTGGTGGATCAGATCATGCCCTTGATGCATCGGGTGCAACAAAGTTCCTACGAAGGCGGCTGGAAGGTTTCTGTCATCCTGTTTGCGGATCGCATGAAAGACACGGTGCAAAATAAATTGCTGAAAACCCTGGAAGAGCCACCACCTAAAAGTCTTTTGCTTTTGGTCACAGACTCGCTCGAGCGATTGCTGCCGACGATTCGCTCACGTTGCCAGCGCATTGATTTAGAACGAAGTATTACCTTGACCCAAGAGCGGCAAGACGAACTCGAAAACCTATTGCTAACCGGCATTCCCCGTTCGCCCATCGAAGGCGTTTGTTTTGCCGGGCAAATTAAAGCGCTCTTGGATTCGATCGGGAAAAGCATTGGCGATGAACTCAAAGCCGAAGCAAAAGCGAGCGATAAAGCGTTAGCCAAGGATGTCCTGGATGCTCGGGTTGCTTCTAGCGTAAAAGCGGCCTTGAGCGATGTCCTGCGGCTGTTGCAGTGGTGGCATCGGGATCTGTATTTACTGGCGAGCAGGGCAGGGGGAGAGCATGTCTATTTCCAAAAGCACCGTCGGAGCTTGGCTGAAATTGCGGAGCAGCTCGGGTATCAAGAAGCCATGCGTCGGGTGAATGCCGTGGACGAAATTTCAGCTCGTTTAGAAGGTAATATTCCTGTTGCGAATTTGCTCGAAGCGAGCCTCGGTTAATGGGTTCAGGCCTGATCTCAGTCTGACTATAGTCTGACCGCAGTCTGACCACAATGGCACGAAGTTAAGCTGGGTTGAATGGGAAGGAGTCCACTCTGCCCTGAAAAGAAAGCCGGAGGCTTGAAGGCAATTAGCCGGTCGGTGACCGAAGGGAACCACCGGAACAATCGCAAAAATAACTCTCGAGCGCTGGTAGCGCGATCGGAGAACAACCAATATACGCTGCGCTCTCTTTTCATGAAAGCAGAACGACAATTGCCCGCCCAAGTGTGGAGTTTTGGTCGCAAATTCAACGGGATTAAGCCAAGTTGCCAGGATTTGCGCCTCGTTTAGAGCGGCTGTCCTAGATAAAGTGTCTGGCTCCAATAGCACTTAGATAAGCCGATTTGTATTAAAAATGTTTGGAAATCCAGACGACTAAAGGCGCGTAGCGCTGACCCATTGATAGCCATGGTTGACGAACGAAGTGAGGAGGCCGTGGTCCCGGCGGATTCCTCCTCTAAGCCGTGTAGCGGCGACACCAAGCGGATGAAAAGCGTATGCTAAACGATTCCTGGTAATTTTGGGACCTTCGTATTAGTGGATTCCGCTCATTACAGGATATAAACAAGATTCAAACTGGGCGGGGCTACGTTCTGCGCCTCGGTTCAAGTTCTCTCACAATATAACGCTTACCCCTCGTTGCCTCTTGCGTCT
>Ga0209187_1000291_pt1 | contig 100916 bp, 81 predicted proteins | sample BantaG_FD_187430 | JGI IMG/M metagenome (GOLD analysis project Ga0209187, IMG submission 187430) | Marine algal microbial communities from Bantry Bay, Ireland - BantryBay_4 metaG (SPAdes) (version 2) | ecosystem: Host-associated > Algae > Red algae > Unclassified | place: Bantry Bay, Ireland...
ATCGCAGGACTAACTTGACTCACCCTTATATTGTGTTTATATAAGTCAAGTCGTATAGCTCTAGTCAAAGCATCTACAGCGTGCTTGGTTGCACAGTAGACATTGCCATTAGGGTACACCTCTTTACCAGCTGTAGAGCAGACATTGATAATGTGCCCGCGCTGCCGCTTGACCATGTAAGGCGATATCGCACGAGTCATATACAACAGACCTTTGACATTAGTGTCGATCATAGTATCCCAATGTTGTATGTTTCCTTCATGAATAGGAGCTTTGCCAAGCGCGAGACCTGCATTGTTGATCAAAATATCAATCTGAGACCAAGCACCTTCTAGCTTACTAAGTTTTTTACGCATTCGGTCGATATTCTGCACATCGAAAGTGAGATGCTGGATAACAGCATTATACGTATTCGTTAGGTGTTTCTTGAGTTCTTTTAGTCTATTTTTTCTGCGACCAGTGATGATAACTCTATAGCCCTCTTGAGCAAATAGATGCGCGGTGGCCTTGCCGATGCCTGAGGTAGCACCAGTAATCAATACGGTTTTGCTAATCTTGCTGCGATTTTTAGAACTCATTTTTCTTTTATGGTTGCTATCGAACTGAGAGAAAATATCTTCCTCTTCATTATTTAAACTTGCTGTAACGTAGAAAAGATTCGCATTGTCTTTGCTATCTAGTTCAGGATTGAGTTTTTTGGCGTGGTCATATAATGAGATACTCTTATCTCGATCACCCTGTTCTAAATATATTTTCGCCAACTCGAAGGGGGCTTCACTAGATAGCGGTGCGTCCTTCATGATGTTTCTTAATATCTTAATACTCTTTTTAGTATCTCCAAACTTGTAGAGCAGTTTAGCATATTCGAACTTGGCATTAGCATTCTTGGGATTGTGCTTGAAAGCTCTTTTAAAGTATTTGAGGGCTAACTGATCCTGTTCAGTAAAATGCTCTATGATAATACGTCCGACTTTGAAGTGAACGTTTTGATAATCTGGTTCGATGCTGATCACTTTTTCATAATAACTCTTAGCGAGGAGAAAGTCTTTGTGTTTTTCTGCTATCTCTCCAAGTAAATTATATGCAGCCGTGTATCGCTTATCAGCATTGAGTATGTTCTCCAAAAAGTCAGTAGCTACTAAATAATTACCTTTATTTTTTGTTAGTATATAAGCATAGCTATATTGCAAGTCTAAATTATACGGGTACTTTTTAATCGCTTTTGTTAGATAGGCTATACATTCCTCTATTTTATCCTCTGTCATGAGTTGATGGACAACAGAGATGGGATCTGCCTCGGATTCATAAGACTCTTGAGGTTGTACAAATTCATCTTCAAAGTCGGTGTTCTTATTGTCAACCAATTCAACATGGAGCTCGGCAGTATCTAACTCAAATGGCTCTTCGTTATTTTCTGACTCAGGAACATTATGCTCCTTCTCATCCACATAAGGTTGGTCTCCCTCAGCGATAAAGTCTTCCTCTTCCCTAACAAAGTCCTCTTCCTGCTCCTCCACTTTATCCAATGGGCGTACCACATCACCATTCTTATGTTTATTCTTATTCGCTTCTATTTCTTTATCTACTTTGAGAAGATCACCAAATGGATGGCTAGTGAGATGATCTTCTTCGCTCTTTCGCTGCTCCGCTATCTTGTCTAAGAGTGCTAAATCATCTTCTTCTAGATCATCTAAATAGAGATGCGTATCGTACTCTGGATTGTGGGAATCAATGGGTACTGCTGCAACTGGTTGGTCTTCATTCTCTAGTAGCTCCTTCGCTTCTTCGAGATTAGATAATGCCTCAGGGTCAAAATTTTCATCTTCAATTGCGTGAACCATAAGAGCCTTAGGCTGGCCATAAGATGAAATAATCGTATCGAAGTCAATATCTCTTTCTTCTTCAATTCTCAAATATGGAGAGTTTTTTAAAGTAGTAAGTACATCACCAATGCTATTACTTATTTCCTTAAAACGATCCAGTTGATCCATGTCTATTTCCTCACCACTTTCATTTTGTTCTTCTAAGTTGAGGTAAAGCTCTTGCCAATAATTCATGTATGAAATGACATCGCTAATGCGATCAAATCTAGTGCTAACTGGAACCTCCGTGCGAGAGACATCTTTAGAATGACCATCTATGACAATGGGCTGGAGTTCTGAAGGAATATTAAAATAGCTTAATAGTTTTTGAATGCCATACATGCATTTTTCAGATTTCAGCAAATTGTCACTCACTAAGAGTAGTATAGGGTTTTTTGCAACACTTAGGATGGATAGTGGATTCAGAACTCCATCCGCATCTATAATAATAGCATTGATGTCGTAGCCGAGAACCTGAAGTTCTTTGGAAATGTCTTGCGCAGTGCCGAGATTGGCTTGGCTGAAAGCCAAGTCAAGCGTCTTTTTTGACGTCATATAAATAATATAGTATGCTTGATAAAGAAATTCCAGCTTGTGCAAAGCTAGGGGAATTACTCAAAAAGCTGGCAATCAACTATTTGAGTATTCTTAGTTGCTACGTAATCGACCTATCAAAGAAAAGAAAAATATATTACTCAATCAATAGATTTTGAATATTAGATGCAAATTCTTTCTTGAATGCGGCATATTCACTAGTGGCAGGTCCGTTGAAGCCAGTATGGATTTTCTGTACCTTATTGTCTTTGTCAAGAAATATCATGGTAGGGTAGGAGATTATAGCATTAAGCATCGGCAATGCCTTAGCAGCCTCTTCTTTGTCATAATATCCAGCATGGAGCAAAGGATAGGGAAGTTTAAATTTCTCCTTGTAGGTTTTTAATGCTTTCATTGATCTTTCTTCATCTCTGTATTTTTCAAAGCCTAAGGCAATGATATCAAACCCAGGGTTTGGATTTTCATTTATGTAGTTAATTAAAAAATTGGTTTCATCTCTGCAATTTGGACACCAAGTACCAAAGATCTGTATCACTTTAGGTCTATCCTTATATCTCTTACTAGCTAGACTGATCATGTTCCCATCCGTATCTTTAAAACTGAAGTCAACATAGTTGTAGCCATCTTTTAGGTAAGTCAAAGTATTTGGATCCTTAAGCGTGTAGGTATCATCTTTGGTAGCTTGCCAATACGCTGTATAGTGTTTTCCAGATCTGAAAGCACCGCTAAGCTCAGTGTTGTCTTCGTTGAGTTTACCTTCAAACAAGAAAGCATGACTGCCATCAAAACACGACAGGTACATTTTCTTATCTTGGATAGTTCCCTCTAAGAATCGATAATCTCCTGTCTCTGTTCTAAACGTTCCAATAAGATGATTTCCGTCTTGTTTAAATTCTCCGATACCTGCATATGCATCGCTAGAGTCTGTAAACTTGACTCTCCAGTTACCAGAAATATCAGTTGCTGGTTTTTTATTGTTGACAGTAAATCGATGACCTTTGCCATAATAGGCTTTGAATGGTATGCGGTAATCGTTTTTAGAATGTATTATCCAATCTCCCTGCATAATGTTTCCCTGATAAATAGCTTTAATAGAGCTATCGTAGATAGGAAAGTTGATTAGAATAGTATCCTTAGCTGTTTTTTTGTCTCTACCTATTATAATTTCATCTACTAATATTTCTTCGGATCCATTATGTATTTTGAGATGAATGGTCTCAGCGTCCTTGTAGATAACATCGAAGTTGAAAGGCAATTGAGTCGTATTGATATCATCAAACTTGATGTTTAATTTCTCAGGGAGCGGTTCACCTTTTTTATTATTAGTTACAAAGTCAGGATCAAGCTGTAGTATCCCTCTCCAAGTACCAGGTGCAGGACCATCGAATTCTTGTATAACGTCTAGGCAGGAACTACAAATAAATAAAGTAAGTGCACAAACTATATGACTATATCTCATACTTTCAAATGATAATTGGATTAAAAACTGTAAATATAACAGCAAAATTGACATTGGGTTGTTGAATACAAAAGGACTTCTGATATCAAATATGTAATCTTTACAGGTCAGGTGTACTTCCATTCTACAAAAAATAAGAGTATATTTGTTATTCTAGTAACTAGTTCAGCAAATAACACACAGAATTTTCTGTTAAAAAACATTGCCATAATTTGTCTTACCCCTTTCTTAGACAATAGCATATGACAGTAGTTAAATCATTTAATTGAATGAAAGATAAATCGGCTATCATACCCTATAGGATTACCATGGGTGTATTGGAGATCTTGCTTATCAAGAATAAAGATAATACCAAATGGGTAATACCGAAAGGAACAATAGAAGAGGAACTTAAACCTTCTGTCTCTGCTACTAAAGAGGCTTATGAAGAGGCAGGTGTTTTGGGTATTCCAAATCCAGTATTAATTGGGACTTATAATAAGAATAATCAGGAAGTACCAACTTACTTGTTAAAGGTGCTTATAGAGTTAGATGAATATGAGGAGTCAGAATTGAGAGACCGTGCGTGGCATAAGGTTGACGAGTTGACAGATTTTATCATCGATGATGACTTACTGGCATTGGTCCAAAAAGGTGCTAAGATTATCCAGAAGCGAGGACATTATTTTTTAGCTGCGATGGAAACTTTCTCTAATGGAAAAGACATCATAGTAAAAGAATTACAAAAGAAGCATTGCCTCCTGGAGTATAACCATCCAGAGCATGGCGTGTTTGAAATAGATATAAAAAGAAAGAAAACATTCCTGCATTTTTCATTGAACAACGATTTTTTTTACCCAACTTCAGCTGATATTCCGCATGATTTAATGGTTAAATTAATGCTAGATAATACGATTAGCCGAGCAGGTTTTTGGAGTATAAAGGAGTTAGACAGAGGAAGTGTTTTTTCTCGAATGTTTAATGAAGAATTGCATTTATTGAACAAGAAATTATTTTATGTTATATTAAATTATTTAGTAGAGCACTGCATAAAGCTTAGAGTATCTATTACTGTTAAGCCTTAGTATTGAATAACATATTATAAATAAAGAAACCCTAATGAGTATTCTCATTAGGGTTTCTTTATTTGATTGTTACAATTCTTATTTAGAAGAAGCACCTTTAAAGTGATCATCTTTATATTTAAAAAGTATGTTGAAACTTGTTAGTGAACCATATATTCTAGTAATATACTGCTGCAAATTTACTTTGTCCTCGTCCCCTAGAAGCTTGCTACTATTGATCCGCTGCTCGATAACTCTTAGTCGATCTCTAACCATAACGATCTTATGAAAAAATGTATCTATCGGAATTTCTTTAGACTTGAGACTACTATCTGATGGCTTGAGTATCATAGTCCCATCTTTCCACTTATCCCCAAGTTCTACATGTTCCTTGATACCGTTGTACTCTTTTAGTATTTTACGTAAAGCCTTTTCAGCTTCTGTGAAGCTGGCCATACTCTCAGGCTCAATAGCATCTATAATTTCCCAATCTGTATATTCTTTAGCTACTTGTTTGATGCCATAAGTGATAAAGCAAACATCATAAGCTATCTTATATAATTTAATCACAACTCCTTCTCCGAGAGCAGGGTGCTTTACACGTGAACCAATACCAAGTACTGTTGTGGCTGTATCCATTACTATGATTTTAGATGATTTTTACGATTTCAAAATAGACTTTGTTTCAATCTAGATTTGACCACTTACTTTTAAGATTGGACTAACTGGCAATTCTATTGTACTGCTTTAATTCTATTGATAAAAGACGTCGCTGATGCTGGATCTACGAGTTGAATCTCATACTCTTCGTCTCCTTTTTTAAACATGCGTTCCTTATCTTTCATGCCAGCAATGATTTCATTGTATCGTGTATTATTCGACACCGTATTCAATACACCTTGCTTATAGCCAAAGAAGTAAAAGTAATCATTTGGAGCAACGATCAAGATATACAAGCGATCATCATTGTTGCTTGGCATTTTGTATTCGATGTATGATTTTAAATTTTGTCCTATGCGATTTCCATCAATACTGATCACATAATTTTTTTCTTTAATGCTAACAAATGATTGATAGTCCCAATCCCATTTCATGGGTGTCCTACCAAACAGAAAGAGCTGTTGGTTGTATCCTTTCGGAAATTCCAATCGTCCAGACTTCATATTTGCTATTGTAGTTTTATAGGCTACATCATCAGTGATAAATTCCGCAATGGCTCTATCATAAAAGTTGTCTACTCTATAATTTGGTTCTGCATAGGTAAAGTTAGGGTTAAGTAGATCTATAAGCATTGCTTTTCGAAGTTTGTCTGGCAGCTCAAAGGTGATACTGTGCATGACATCGATATTCATTTTTATATTACCCTGACCCGCCAAGGAATCTTGATATGCGGTCAAGCTAGTATTCATATTACCAGCAGCTTGTATCTGAATGAGACTTGGCAGGGCTGAGCCAAGATCCATGACACCTTCGGCATAGATTTTAGAATCAGTATCAGAGAATTTCAGCATACTGCCTCTAGGAGATAGACCCAATATTTTTAGACTGTCACCAAACAAGAAATTATCCACCTTGTCCTCATATTTCAAGTAGCCTGCAGCATCAATTATCGCTCTATCCTTCCTGAAATATAAAGGATTGAGCATCCTTGGATAAATAATGGAAGACTCTTTACTCAGGAACATACCCGCTCTCATTGGAATGCCTTCAAAGTTTTTGGGTTCCTTAAAAGGGATCATAAGATTTTCCTTTTCAGCATCGCAATCTATGGCGAACCATTCAGCGTTAGGTAAATATTGTGCTTCTAATCTAGCAAAACCATCAAAGTGAAGATCTTTGACCTCTGCATTCAACCCAATGCCACCCTTGTATTTGATTTTTTCATCAATATAAAAGTCAACACCCTCTGCTATTTCTCCTTGGCCTCTGGTGACTACTTTCTTTTCTGATTTTTTGCCTTTTCCTACTGGTTGTCCAACGATATCACTAAACAGTATTTCTTGCTCTTTACCAGCAACATTATACTCGTAATAACCGCTTGCAGAATATTCTTTTTGCCCTTTGATATCTACGGTAGCTCTATTGATTACATGATTTTTGTTAACTGTATTTGCCACTATGATAGCATCCTCTAAAGTAGTGATCACAGCATTTGCTTCTATATCTATCTTTTCCTCTTTTGGATACACATAGGCGTCTGCAGTCTCTATAAACGGTACGCCACTCACGCTTAGTTGACTTGTTTTCAAATCATAAAAAGCATTTGCTCCTTCAAAATTAAGGCTATCTTGATTAGGATGTGTGGATATAAATGAGCCAGGTTCATCAGAAATAAAGGTGATAGATTGCTCCTTCATATCCCAATCAAATTCGTTCATTGTAGTCTTATATTGATTATATGGCAATCGCGTCATTACTGTATCCGCATTTGCTTTAAAACGGCCTATTTGCTCATCAAAATTAACATCGGCATTTACGTTTTTAGAATCAAAAGCAAAATTGTCACCTTCCAAAGCTTTAATCTTTATGGAAGTGGTATCTGATTTTACAGTGAAAGCACCATACGAAAACAATTTAGAATTCATCAAACCTTGTTCCCATTCGAATACTCCTTTCCCTCTTACTCCATCAGGAGTCAGCACTAAAGTGCCATCCAAACTATATCCAGGTTCTTTATAAAAAGCAAAGGGATCTGCAGTAGTGTTTACATACATGCTGTCATTGTACGGTAACCAGTTAATGGTTACCTCATTACCATCTACTTGTGGTATGTTAGGATCTGCTGAACGCTCTTCATCGGTATGAAAAGCCTCTGCACTAGCCAGCATCTGCTTAGGCATAAATACAAAGTCTTCTGCATCAATGGAGGCATTTAGATATTGAAGATTTCCAACACCTAAAAGTCCTTTGTTGCTCAAGTTTAATTCACCATTGTAGGTACCCTTTCCAAGATAAGTTGGAAAACCATCCCCATCAGTTTGAGTTGTAAAGCCCAGCGAGGCATCATCATCTTGTATGACGATAGTCTCTTCGAACTCTGGAAAAATATCAGCAGAAACTAAAGAACCCTTAAAGGCGACATCAGCCGAAGTAAATCGATCTAAACTTTTAAAATTGAATTTCGCCAATTCGAAATAAAATGAATCTCTTTTATACGCTCCATTTTTGGTGTCGTTGTAATCATAAAATACATATGAGGGTCCTTTTGTATGGAAGGATGGAAAGTTTTCTAAGTCCTCTAGACCAGATTTATTGGAGGGTGCATCTATTTGTAAATAACCGTAAGCATGCTCTATCCTAGACGAAATACTCATGGCTTCCATAACTCCATTTTCATCCTCAGCTCCAGTCGGCACATATAGATCAAAGTATCGCACAGAATCTGCTTTGATGGTAAACTTCGGATATTCGAAAGTGAAATCAGTACCATCAAAAATACCAAATCCAGCAAATAGTTTCCCATCAAACAACAGAGATCTATTCTTGTGCATCTGTGTATATCCTTGGTAAGGCTTGGCGGCAACTTTTTGCTTTGCACTAAATTCAATGCTATTAACACCAGTTATTTCATAGGCTTTTGTGGCGATATTAAGGATAGCATTCGTATTGTTGGTTTGTGATAGTACACCAAGTACATCATAATCTACTTTCTCTGCTGTAGCGTCTGTGTAATGAAAAAGTTTATCCAAGAGATACACTCTGTTTTCATCTTCATTGAAATCAATAAAACCTTTTGCTACTAAATCATAAAAAAGACTTTTAACATTCTCAACCGCGAAGCGTGGGTTAATTTTTTGCGCTAGATATTCTGCATCCAAGTCCTTGGTCTGATCCTTATCTGAAATAATTCGCATAATAATTAGGGGATTAGAGTTAGATATGTTTTGAATTTTCTCAAACTCATTTTGATCAAAAAAGTCGAAAGATTCAAACTTTACTTTTTTCTCTATGCTATTTGCGAAGCTCGGCCGTTTGATTCCTATCTGTATTGTATCGGTATCTATTTTCCAATCTATAGTAGGCGCATCAAGTCTTATTTGATGGTATTGATCCATAAATAAATTTTGATCCGCACCATTCTTACCGCGCTTTAATTTTAGTTCTTTTTCTGGTATTTGATAGGTCATGTTGATACTTGGGTGATACAGTGTATCCTTATCAAACACAATTTGAGAATTTACTTTTTCTGCAACAACCTTTTCTTGTTTCTTGACTATAAACATCTCTGAAGTACCAATAAAAACCTCTTTCCCGATGTGAGATATCCAGAGATTAGCAGGCACTTGCTCATTACCAAACCCGTACATCGTAGCTCCTTGCAGCCTAAAACCTCCTTCATACCTAATATTTCCACCAAGATCTTTGATACTTAATCTAGGCTCGTCAGATACAAACCGAGGGTAGGAGCCATCTGCTGCTGCATTACCTGCTAATATCTTATCTTGAAAAGTACCAATTATAGGGCCTTGAGGAAAATATTCAGGATAAAACAATTTTACTCCTGTCGCCTCATAAAAAGCTTTTTTGGTATCTATCTCATAGCTTGGTATTTCAACACGAACATCAGGAAAGTCTACCCGCTCCCAACTGACTTTTCCACCTTTACCGACCCATTTCGTCTCTAAAGGATAGTATGATCCAGAAGTTTGATTTAGCACGATAGAATCTTGCTTTCTGGTAGCAATAAGATCCAATTTTTCAAAACTCACCAAGGGTTGACCATCTTTATATTCAAAGTCATAGTCTTTGGACTTTGCCAACCAGTTAACACCGGCAGAACTATATTTAAGTGTTCCACCCTCAAAGAAATATGTAGCAAACTCAAGTGTATTTTTAAAAGGATTTAACTTCCTTCCATCTACATCAGAAAGTAGTCGATTTAGTACTCCATGGTATTGTTTGAAATTGATAATACCAGTATCCATTTTTTTCATGGAAGCTAGTGAAGCATAGTAGTCTGTAAAATAGGGGCCTACTGTTAGCTTTAGCTCAAGCATTGCATTAGAAGTAGTTTGGATAAGTTCTTTTTCCTCATCCGCTAAACCACTACCAGTATAAAATTTCTTAAAATCTTTAAATGCATCAATGTATTTCTTGTTCTTACTAGAAGTCATGAATTCTTCCATCTGATCCAAGAACGTCCCGTCAGGCATAGGAGCTACACTTTGGGTGCCTTGTGCAATGGAAGTGTTACTACTAAATAATAGTATAGTGAACAGTATTACCGAACAAATCTGATAAGCGGGTTTATAGGTATTGAGCATGCTAACGATTACTTTTTTTCAGTCAAAATGCACATCCAATCCTCTAATTGTTGTGATTTAACTACTTTAAAAGATGCCATTTCCAAATGTCTTTCTAGCAATGGTAAATCAGAATGTAAAATTCCTGATAACAAAAGTGCACTTCCACTGACTAACTTATCTGATAACGAGGGCAGTGTTTCTAAAATTACATGTCGATTAATATTAGCTAAGATAATATCATATTTTGATTCTGTCTCATATAATGCGCCATGCTTTATCTCGATAGTTTCAACATCATTTTGCGCACAATTGTGAATGCTGTTCATATAGGCATTATCATCAATATCTACGCCTAAAACAGCTTTTGCGCCCATTTTTGCAGCTAAAATCGCCAAAATTCCTGTACCACAGCCGAAATCGAGCACTTTTTTATCTGTAAAAACTATGTCGCGCATCATTTGTATCATTCCACGTGTAGTCTCATGGTGGCCAGTTCCGAAGGACATTTGAGGCGTGATTACAATTTCATATTTTTTATCCCCAATTGGGTCATGAAAATCTGCTCTAACGGCACAAAAATCGTCAACCACAACTGGCTCAAAATCTTCTTCCCACACGGCATTCCAATTTTCCATTTTCAATATCTCATGTGTATACGAAAATGGAATATTATGACTACACGCCTTCAAGGATGCCAGAAAAGTATCATTGACATCTTTTGAATCCGCATAGGCAGAGAAGGTACTCTGATCATGGACTTCAAAGCCATTGAAAGCAAGCTCATTTAACAAAGCTATCAAAGACTCTGATTGAGTACTTTCAAAATTGAATTTGATATAAGAAGCATTTTCTTCTTTCGACATGCTATGCTTGGTTGAGAAAGTTGCTTTTATAAGCCTTGAGAGTGTTAGTGAGCAGTGAGGTGACTGTCATAGGACCAACACCACCTGGTACTGGGGTGATAAAGCTACATTTCGGGGAGACCGAGTCGAAGTCAGCATCACCTACTAGACGAGTACCTCTCTTACGCTCGGGTGCATCTATTCTATTTATACCCACATCGATGATGACCACACCTTCTTTGACCATATCCCCTTTGAGGTAGTTCGGTATCCCAAGAGCAATGACTATGATGTCAGCTTTTCGAGTGTATTCCTCTAAGTTTTGTGTTCGACTATGGCACAATGTAACCGTAGCGTTACCTGGCTTCGCTTTTCGAGAAAGCAAGATACTGATCGGAGTACCTACTATATTGGATCGTCCAAGTACTACACAATTTTTGCCTTGTACTTCGATTTTATATCTGTCTAGCATAGTCATGATACCAAATGGTGTAGCTGGTAAATAAGCAGGAAGCCCTTGCGCCATCTTTCCAAAATTGGTAGGATGAAATCCGTCCACATCTTTTGCGGGATCAATCGCTAATGTTACCTTATGCTCATCGATATGCGCTGGCAGTGGCAGCTGAACTATAAAACCATCTACATCATCATCTTCATTCAGCTCCTTTACTATTTCAAGCAACTCCTCTTCAGTAGCATTTTCTCTTTTTTTTATAAGCGTAGATTCAAACCCACACTTTTCGCATGATGCCACCTTATTTTTTACATATACTGCTGACGCTGGATCTTCGCCGACTAATACCGCTGCCAGATGCGGAGGCCGCGTTTGACCACTACAAAGGTCTAGTACCTCGTCTGCAATTTCTTTCTTGATTATATTTGAAAGCCCCTTTCCGTCTATCAGTTCCATAGTATTCATTTTGATCCGCGAATATAAACAATTAACTACTTATCAACTCAACATTGATCTTTTGGGCGACTCCCGACGGAAAAAGTCGGGACCGGGCTCCTCCAGGCTCCGTGTTCACTTCGGTACTTGCCTATCCAGTAGGTAGGCAAGCACTGGTCACTATCGTTCCCACCTTACATATCCCTATCGCGAGGATTTTAAGACAAATGCTGATATTGAAATATAAATGTAACCAGGGTTTATATCTTTAGGGTATTAACTAAATTCAATTATGCCCGAATTACCAGAAGTACATACATTTCAGCTATACTTTAATGAGGCAAGTCTAAACGTACCTATCAAAGAAGTGGTCGTGCATGATGATAAAATTATTCGTAATATAGGTGCTTCATCCTTCACTAATAAATTAAAAGGGAGAACCTTTGTAGGATCGTTCAGGAGGGGTAAGTATCTTTTTGGGGAACTAGATAATGGTCATCATGTACTCTTGCATTTTGGCATGACTGGTGATCTTAAATATTACGCAGATAAGGGAGACGCACCAAAGCATGAACGCTTCGTATTTCAATTCGTTGATGGCTTTAATTTGGGTTTTGATTGTCCTCGAAAATTTGCTCGAATCTGTTATATAGAAGACTTAGAGGAATACATTTCTGGAGTTAAACTTGGAGAAGATGCATTGACTATTTCGCAAGAAAAATTCTTGCAGCAAATGGAAAATAAGAAGTGTACCATAAAAGCATACTTGCTGAATCAAAAGATGATCGCGGGTGTCGGTAATCTGTATGCGGACGAGATTTTGTACCAAACACGTGTACACCCTGCGTCGCGGGTGAATGGACTCAAGAAAAAGCAAAAAACTGACATCTATGCAACTATGAAAGAAATTTTAGAAAAAGCAGTTTCGCACAGTGCTCATTACAAGGAATACCCTGAGGATTGGTTTTTTAAATGGCGGGTCATAGGTCAAAAAGCACCAAATGGTAGGGGAGTAGTGCAAGTCGAAAAGGTAGCAGGACGAACTACTTATTTTTTTGAAGGATGGCAGAAGCTATATGAGTAGACAGTTAGTTGAGAAGCTCCCAAAGAGAAATCTAAAACTTATATTTTATCTGCGCTTTAAGCTCGGTACGAGTGTTTCCCTGAATTTCGTTGAGTCCAGAGCTGATGACATCTAAATTAGCAAATCGACTTTGTGCAAATCTAAATTCTAAGGTTGTAGAACGATTAGGTTTATATCTTAGATTAACATAAAATCGAATACCTTGATTAAAATAGGCGGGAATAGAAAAATTGAATAATAAATCATTTTCGTAAGCATAAATTCGGCTACTGAAATCATCGGTGTCGAATAGCGCCACGCGAGTTGTCAACGAAAAAGGACTGAACCGTGGACGATAAATTAAGTCTTGGTAAATTAAATAGCCAAATGAATTGTCTATTCCATCAGAATTGGTAAATGACGAGATTTCTATCCTACTGCGCAATTCAATAGATGAAGTTAGAATAGTTTTGAAGTGAAATCTCAATTGAGATCTTGATTGATCTACTAACTGATCAAATACTGCCTCTATATTAGCATTATTACGCTGCTTTCGTTCAAGCCGAAACTGCGTATAAAATTCCATCTTGCGCCGCTGTGAATATGTAACTCTGGCTAGGTACTCAGAACCAGTAGATGCACCATCTACATTAAATCTCAGCCATGGGTGCTGCCAGACATCCGCATAAGCATTGATACGCCATTGCTTATGGGGCGCAAATTCTAGTCCGAGGTATAAGCCTTTTTCATTATTAACCGTCGTAGTTTCACCAAAGCCATTTGCATTCAGAGCTTGATATTCCTTACTATAGTCTCTATAAGAAATTGCAAGAGTAGCTTTTCTATCTAGGCTTAATAAAATGGAATTGAGGGTTGCTACACCCCCATTATCTGAGAAAGCTGTCTCTCCAAAAAAATGAACATTTCCCTTGATATAAGAATAATCTAGACTAGCATTTAAAAGCCTGTCGTCATTAAACAAAAACTTATTGTAAGCTTGGATATTACGATCAAACGGCTTGTTAAAGAAATTATATAAGACATTAGCCCCGATATTTATATTATTGTTATTCCAGTTCAAATTCCCTCCCAATGTATTTTGTGTAATACTGTTCTCATCTGCTATCTCGTTTGGAGTTCGATGAAAACCACTTGTCTGTAGAGAACTAAAGAAAAATTCTTCTTGATCTAGGGTATCTGGTAAAACAACGTTTGCATCTCGTTCTAGCCGACTTCCAAATACAGTCAATTCAAGGTCTTTAAGTAAGCCTAAGGTTGCACCAGCGCCCCGCATGAAATCATTTTCTGCCACTGATGTATAAGCTCTCAAGGTATAGCCATTTCGCTTGATACGAACAGCATCAGCACTCTTACCTCTTCCAAAACCAGAATTTAAGATTAGGCCTTGACCAAATTGAACATTAAAGTCACCGATAGCAACTGCACGTACACGATCACTCAGCCTTCTTGCAAAAATATGTGCCGAGTAAAAGTCAAAGCCTTGTTTATTGCTGCCTCTGAAAAACTCCTCACCAGCATCTTTTTCCATAGTGAATCCATAACTGAAAAAATCCTCATAGCTATGTTTCAATCTTGCATAGATTCTATCCTTGGATCCAAGATATCGTTGAGCATCTTGACCTGGTTCCAAGGGAATGAACCCTTTCTGGTCTTCGAGTAGAGTAGACCAACGTAGATATAAGTCATTGCTTCCTTTGGTGAAAAAATCCTGAATTTTGACTTGGACATCATCGATACCTCCTTTGACTGAGATAAATGGAATGAGCTCATATAGCTCATCCATACCCAGCTGATCCACTGCTTGTAATTCTTCTAAGGATATAAAATTTCCATATTTATTCCTGTGCTGAATGATGGCATTGGCAGCTAGCTCATCAATTATGCCAAGATCTAGTATCTGCTGTAGACTGATCTTATTAAGGTCAATTTTGTTTCTAGCAGCAATTTCTAAGTCTTCAAAAATGGTATTGAAATCAAAGCCATCACCTCCAGTATTATTTAGAAAGTCTTCTATTACATCATTCTCAAACTCAGGAACAACTTCTGTACTGTCTGCCACTTGGGCAAAAGCAAGTCCAGTCAATAAAAGACAGAAGAATAAAAGGAAATGACGAACAAAACACATGACCAAATGTAATTAAAATGCCAACAATATTACTTAATAGAGACGCCATTATTCTGTTCTAAATGTTTTACTACATGAGCCAAACTATACGGGTGGAATTTCACACTTATGTTGTCAAATTTAAGTTTAATATCAGGATTGATTTGTTTATTAATATTTTTGATATCCCAAGGCAAAAGATACTTTTTATGCCATGATTCTAAGGCATGGTCCAGTACAAATTCTGCGTGCTCGTATCCACTAGCATAAGGTTTGTTAGATTTAGGCGCGGGCAATTCTATTAGGTCAATATTACGATCTTGAAAGTTTACAGAAGTATCAAGTTGAAATAGACTTATTTCTCTACCATTATGAATGCTTTTATGGAAGAGAGATCCATGTTTTGTAAGAATATTTGACATGCTACGGTATTCCTCTTGAGAAGCACAACGCCAGCATACATGATCTAACAAGAAGCTAGAGACATCAATTTCTGCTGTCTCTAGCTTCTCAAATAATTGTTCTAAAAATAAAAGTAATTTCTTATTTAAATGATCTATATCCAAATGTACAATGTCTTAGTGCATAATGCTAATCTTTTTTTGCAATGTAACACCATTGATATTAAGTGTCAACAGATACAGGCCTGCTGAGATATTATTTGGAACTGGTAAATTTATATTGTGAGTTCCTGCTGACTGTTGACCTTCAATTTGAGGAAAGAAAGCGAGCTGTTGACCCTGAATATTAGATAAAGTGGCTCTCATAGTGGCAGCTTTGTTAAGCGTAAACTGTACAGTGAAATTGTCCGTGGTTGGATTAGGGAATAAATCAAATTTATCTAACTCATCGATTGAATTCAGTGATAATGGATCTAAATCTTCTTTCAAAACATAGACTGCCGTTAGCGTATCTGAACTGGTTAGATTAAGTCTGGCATCAATAGCATTTATACTTGGACTAATTTGAGAACCAGCACTCGATACCCAATGACTAAATACGTAATCATCTTCATACTCGTTAAATACATTACCTTTTATGATATTATCCATGCCTTCAAAATACTCTCCAGACCAAGGAAATTCTTCTATATCTAAAGTATTGAGATCAATTTCTCCTACGCCCTCTGGGGTGACCATTAAAGTTAAGATATGCGAATCCGTAAGCTCATCATAGCAGTCTATGGCTCCACCACTTAATAGCTCACAGCGCTGCAGAATAAATGATCTAAGGTCATCTACATTCGACTTCCATTCTTGCATGGAGCCTCCCCATCTATTGATTTGGGCAGGCATTTCGGGTTCTATCACAGCTAGCATTCTATCAAGTGTATTGGTCATATTATCACAGGAGTAAACCGTGTTCATAAGGTCCGCGTATCTTGAATAAAAAAGTTGCTTGAATTCATCATTCTCATTTAACAACTTTAATAGTATCTTTTCATGCTGTCCAACATCACCATCACCTCCATTCGAATAATAACCAAAAAAATCATCCATATATTCACCGATTTGAACTATGTCACATGGTTTTGCCGTAGGAGTGGTATTGGGTACTCCACTATAATTGATATAATAATCAAAAGTGGCGTCTAGATCCCAAAGAATGTAGCCCCATTTTTTATGATCTCCATCAGGGTTAAGACCTCTCCACCATCCAGTATTATAATTTAGCCAGTCTGATGCAACTACATTAAGATTAGCTAAGAAATAATCAATCATACTTAAAACATTGATACTATCTTTAACAATCTTGTAATTGACTGGAGAACTCATATCCTTACTTAATATCTGATCTCTTAAATTAACCCAGTCGTTAAGCGCATCTATTCCTCCATATTCTATTTCAGTGCTGCGCCACGTAGAAAGATACTGTATATCATACTTACCTTGGTCATAGTATTCGCCTGTGTAGTCATGATCTACTGCACGTTCACGCATACCATATACCCCCCAATATTGGCCATTTAAATAAACTGCAACTCGTTCTACAGCACGAACGTCTAGCTTCATACCGCCCTCTTGAGATAAGGTTTGGACAAATTCATCTCTGATGTGAGTACTACCTTCATGATCCCCATCATCAATAGCAGGATAGTTGTCGTCACCTGAGTTTCTGAACATAAATTTTTGGTAAGAGTCTCTATCAGAATAGCTAAATAAAGGAGCTTCTACTGCTTTTGAATAACCCATTTCATCTCGACTCACCCAATCTAAGCTTCTGTGATCTAATACCCATGAGTCTTGCCCATGTCTGTTGAGAGAACCAAACGAAGTGGCTTCTCTATCTCTACTAATGTTGAAATATTCGATGGATCCAATAGGTATTAATTCTCCTTCTCCATTAGCTAATTCAATAACATCATCTGCTGCCACTGAAAAAATAGCTAAGGTGGAAGATTCATTTATGAAGTAGGTATTAAAATCCATATTTCCAGGCAGTATTTGATCATCAAGGCTATATGCCTTAGCCTTAACTACAGTTGTCTGTGAGATAGAAATAGGAGCTGTAAAGATTTCAGAATTTTCAGTAGGATTTGTACCATCTAGGGTATATCGAATTAAAGAGTTCGGTTCATTATTATTTATATTTAGAACTTGAGTTGCACTATAAAATCCTGCATTTAGATCCATACTTGGTGTAGCGGTGAATGCTTTATACTGTCTCGAAGTGCTATTATTGTTTGACGTTCCATAAGTTGGAAAAGTACAAATGGCCCAATCACCGCTTCCATCTGATTTTCTGCATCTGCTTTGCTCAACTTGAGTTACTTGAACCTGAAAAGAGTTTATAATATTTTTTTGTGGATCGGAAAGTACAACGTATTCATTGTCTTTTGTTTGGGTAAGTTTAAAGTTGGTATGCAACTCATCACCAAAACGACCATCTCTTCCTGAACATGAAAAAATTAAGTGTCCTTTTCCGGGTATAGTGGTACCTTCTGGAATTTTCCATTTATCTGGCTTATTTATTTTATCTGACAGATGATAACCACTGAGATCTACATTTGAGGTGCCATTATTATATAACTCTATCCAGTCCTCTGTTTTCTCAAAGCTATCATAAAAAGAGTTGAGATTTGCAGCTGAATATTCATTAATGACAATTTGTCCATGGAGCTGATAAACGATACATATCAGACATATTTGTAGAGCTATGAGTTTCAAATACTTCATTGTAATATTTTTCTAATGGAAATAATGCTAACGTATTGCTAATATCATGAAAATAGGGCATTTGTGAGCGAGTTTTAGCATGAATATCAGTGGTAAATCAGGCTTTTGATATGCAAATGACAAATTGTGATTAACAACTTGTTGATTAATCATGATATATTATTTATTTACAATAGGCAAATCTCCTGTAATTATTTATGTTTACATAACGATGTTACAAGTCAAAAACCTACATACTTATTTTTACAGTGGTGATCAATGTATACAGGCTGTAAAGGGTATAAGTTTTCAACTTGATAAGGGTCAGACTCTAGGTATAGTAGGAGAGTCGGGATCCGGAAAATCTGTTACAGCACTCAGTATTTTAAACTTAATTTCATCACCACCTGGTAAGATTGAGCAAGGCCAAATAATTATTCAAGATGATGATCAAGCAATAGATTTACTTAGCGTACCAGAATGCGATATGCATCAATACAGAGGACGATGTGTGGCTATGGTTTTTCAAGAGCCTATGACTTCGCTCAATCCCGTGATGCGCTGTGGTGATCAAGTTTTGGAAGCTATACTTACTCATAATAAAGTTACAAAAACAGAAGCTAAGGAAAGAGTCTTGACATTGTTCAAGGAAGTTCAACTTCCTGATCCATTAAATACTTATGATAAGTATCCACATGAGATTTCTGGAGGGCAAAAACAAAGAGTAATGATAGCTATGGCACTCAGTTGTAATCCTGGTGTGCTGATTGCAGATGAACCTACGACTGCACTTGATGTAACCGTGCAAAAAACAATTCTGGATTTACTTAAAAAGCTGATTTCTTCTAGGGGCATGTCTCTTATATTTATAAGCCACGATCTTGGGGTAATCGCTCAGATTTGTAATCAAGTTGCCGTGATGTATAAGGGTCAAATAATAGAACAAGGTTCTTGTCAAGAGATTCTGAAATCTCCAAAAGAACCTTACACCATTGGGCTTTTGGCATGTAGGCCTCCTCTAAATTACAAAACCAAGCGATTGCCAACAGTGGATGATTACTTGCAGAATCAAAATGACGTATTCAAAGAGGAGCGGCTTAGTGATAAAGAAATAAATAATAGATTAGAGCGATTGACCACTCAGAAGCCATTGCTAAAGGTAAAAAATCTAAAGTCTTACTACCCTAAAGAAAAGAACTTTTTTGGAAAAATTACGGAATGGTTTGAGGCCGTCGAGGATGTGAGTTTTGAAATTTACCCTGGTGAAACGCTTGGTCTCGTTGGCGAGTCAGGCTGTGGTAAGTCCACCCTTGGTCGAACTATGATCAATTTAAAGAAAGCTACTAGCGGCTCCGTGAAGTATGGGGATGTGGATGTCCTAAAATGTGAAAAATTTGAGCTAAGAAATTTACGAAAAAAAATGCAGATCATTTTTCAAGATCCATATTCTTCATTAAACCCTAGAATGCAAATCGGAAGAGCGATTATGGAACCTATGGAAGTTCACAATCTCCATGGTAACAAAGCAGCTCGAAAAGAAGAGACATTGTCTTTATTAAGAAAAGTAGCACTTGGAGAGGAGCACTTTCATCGATATCCTCATCAATTTTCTGGAGGTCAACGTCAGCGTATTTGCATCGCAAGAGCTCTTGCCGTAGAACCAGAATTCATAATTTGTGACGAAGCAGTTTCAGCACTTGATGTTTCTGTTCAAGCCTCAGTTTTAAATTTATTAAAAGATCTTCAAGAAGAGTATAATCTCACTTACCTTTTTATTAGCCATGATTTGTCTGTGGTTCAATACTTTAGTGATCGTATCATGGTAATGAACAACGGCCGAATAATAGAGACGGGTTCTGCTGATGAAATATTTAATCATTCCAAGAATCTGTATACGAGACAACTTATAAATGCCATTCCCAAGATTAATTTTAGCTGAGTTATTTCTTTAGACTTATTCAAAAAATTTACCTTGTGCATTTAATATAAATTTAATATGGATTTTTCAAATATTGATGTACACGAGTATACTAAGATGGTAGCGGACTGGGCGGTGGTATTCGTGCCTAAGGTTTTAATTGCAATTTTAGTGGTCGTTGTAGGCTTATTCATTGTGAAGAGATTGAGTGCAGGTATAAGAATAGGACTTGAGAAGGCAAATATGGGCATCGAGATTACAGACTTTTTGAGTTCCTTATTTGATATATTACTGAAGGCCATTGTATTCTTATTTGCAGCCAGCTTTATAGGTTTTGAGATATCTACCTTATTAGGCGTATTAGCAGCAGCAGGATTTGCTGTTGGTTTAGCACTTCAAGGTTTTCTTGGTAATTTTGCATCTGGACTTACGATACTATTTTTTAAACCTTATCGCGTGAGTGATTGGGTGAAAGTATCAGATCACTTTGGCAAAGTTAACAGTATTCAAATTTTTAATACTACTTTAGAAACACCTAATGATAAGACCTTGATCATCCCAAATGGTCAAGTGACTGATAATATTATTACCAACTTTTCGACAAAAGGGAAAATTAGGCTTGAGCTAAATGTTTCGATGCCTTATGAAGAAAGTTTTCCGAAGGTAAAAGAAGTGATACAAAATGCCCTGAATAATTGTGATATCATTCTTAAAAATGAAAAATCTCAGATAGGTATTGAAGCCTACGATAGTCATAGTATCACAGTTGCTGTTCGCCCTTATATAAATCCTGACGACTATTGGAACGCGACTTTTGAAGTGTATAGTGAAATAAAGAAGGCATTTAGTGAAAATGGTATCCAAGCTGCATACTCAGAAGGTGTAGAATTGGGTAAAATCGGGAATTAATCAAACAATCTATTTGGGCTGGTGCATAAGCCGGACAAGCGGTGGAAGCGTTATATCCATGATGGTTAGGATGTATTGATCTTGCAGCGCAAGGTCTATGCGGCGCGCTGCCATGGATGTAGTAGCGCACGACGCGGTGCCGTGTGGGCAGTTGCGTGTAAGAGCTCGGCATGGCCCCAAAATGATACCACTAAATTTATTAAAATGGATTTTTTACACGTGGCTCAGTCTTACAATTGGATAAGCGTTATACTAACTAAGCCTGCTAAATTAGTTTGAGACCATAAACTAAACCGATACTCACTATGAGTCCAAAAAAGACTTTAGCGAGATCCATTCCAATATCTTTGAATGTGTCTTTAGTGAGCTCTTCAAATTTGTATTTTATAGCAAGTTCTCTACCCGCTAATAATCCGATGAATACCCAAGTTGTACTCATTGGAACGTTGTTTAATTCCTTGAAGAATAACAGTATTAAGCCAAAAAGTAGATCAATAATCGTTGCAGATCTAATATCGGTTGTATTCGTTTTAGCCTTGACTATTTTTTGGATATTTCCCCCTTTCTGATAGAAGATATAAGCTAACATGGAGAGCAAGATTACCAAAGAGCTAATCAACTCCTTCAATGTTAATGATCTAGGTAGATATACATATATATTAGCAAAGTCTTGGATCAACCACATCGCCCAAAGAAATCCTGTAGAACACCATTGCGCAATTGTCCATTTTGACCTTTGCTTAGCGTCCATCTCTGTGGATCTGACCTCCTTTTCAAATATATTGGTAATGAGAAAATATAAAGCAACGGCTAATCCAAATGCCAATAGGTAACCACTGCCTGACTTGATGACCATGTCAACCATGTTCTTCTCATTGAAGAAAGTCAAAATCAAAAAGGAAGTGCTAACTGGTATACCAGTTCTGGTCAAAGTGAGTAAAACGAGTGGCGGTAGTAAATATACCCATGACATATCGGTCATCTCAGGATACTTGGCAAGCCTATCGTATGAAACATCGCCACCATAATTTACCCAGCCGTATATAAGTGTAGCTGCTAGGATAGATCCTGCAAACAACCATAAGGTAGACCAATGTTTTTTCTCATTTGAAGACAAAAATGTTCCAAGAGTCTGAATACTATCATTACCTACGACGGAGTAAGCTGCAAACGTAAATCCTAACCAAATAATCAATTGACTGGTGTCCACTTTTTTCTAGGTTAATTTATCCTCCATGAACCAGAAAAAGGTACCTAAGGATATGAAGCGCAATAATACTTAAATTTTAGTTTATCTAAAGGTTTTATTTTAAACAAGCAATTCAAAGACCTACTTTATTTCACTGATAAAATGGATTCTTCAAATCTCGACCGATCTAGCTTAAATTTTTACCTTTGAGGGTTTAAAGACAAGATGAACAACGGACTGTATTCCATATTGCAGATTTTGGGTTCCATTGCTTTTTTCATTTTTGGGATGAAAATGATGAGCGAAGGCATTCAGCGTGCTGCTGGTGCTCAACTTCGTAACATCTTGAGAACCATGACTAAGAACAGATTCGTCGGTGTTCTTACAGGCTTTTTTACTACCGCTTTAGTGCAATCTAGCTCAGCTACTACAGTTATGACGGTCAGCTTTGTGAACGCTGGGCTGGTGACCTTAGTGGAGTCCGCTGGTATAATGATGGGGGCCAATATAGGCACAACCATGTCCGCTTGGATTATCTCGGTAATCGGTCAAATCCAATTGAGCTCATTATCTATTCCGCTGTTTGCAATAGGTGTGCCGTTGATTTTACTGAGGAGAGGCGTCTCGAAATACTGGGGCGAATTTATTATCGGTTTTGGAATATTATTCTTGTCAATTAATTTTTTGCAAGCGGCGATTCCTAATATCGAAGACAATCCAGGGTTACTTAGTCAGCTACAACACTATGCTGATGGTGGTTTATTTTCAAGAATATTGTTTGTTTTCATAGGGGCAGTGATTGCTGTATTCTTGCAATCATCTACTGCTGCTATGGCTATCACGATGATATTATGCGTCAAGGGATGGCTTCCCTTAGAGAATGGAGCAGCTATGGTGCTAGGTGAAAATATTGGAACTACTATTACCGCGGAGATTGCTTCTCTAGTAGGTAATAAAGCTGCCCGTAGATCCGCTAGAATTCATTCGATCTTCAACTTGATTGGTGTAGCGTGGATGGTGCTTTTGCTGCCCGTTTTTCTCCCATGGATATCCGATTTTGTTAATCAGTTTAGAGGGCTATTTTTAGGGAGAGTGGATACACCAGACAACTTATCGGTTCTAGATGAAAACTTGTATTTTACTCTTGCAGCTTTTCATACAATATTTAATCTACTCAATGTTTTGCTACTAATCGGTTTTGTTCAATTGTTGGTAAAAGCATCTATCTGGAGTATACCTGACGATGAAGATGATGTAAATGAAGATAAAGCCAGATTGAAATTTATTTCCACCAGCACAAGAACACCAGAGTTAGCGACCAATGAATTAATGAAAGCAACGGCTCACTTCGGTTCCATAGTTTCAGAAATGAACTTTTTTGCAAGGGATTTAATGAATTCTACCGATCGAAAAGTTATAGATAAACTACTGAATAGGATCAAGAAATATGAGGATATAGCCGATAGGATTGAGGCAGAAATAACAGAGTATATCTCCAAACTTTCGGATTCAAAAATTACCCAATTGACTTCAAATCGTCTAAGAAATATATTGAATGTGTGTCACGATCTTGAGCGTACAGCAGATGTGTACTATCAGATTTCATTACTCTTGTTAGAGAAGTCGGAAAAACGAGTCTATTTTCTGCCTTATCAAAGAAATAATTTGAATGAACTTTTTGACTTATTGTATGATGCCATGAAAGTGATGAAGATGAATTTGTCTACTGCTGACTATACTAAAGTTGATCCTCAAGCTGCCGCAGCAATCGAATCAAAAATTAGTAAATTGATAACAAAGATCCGAAGCCAAATCTTGGATGGCATCAATCAGGACGGATATAATGCTAACTCTACCATGGTGTATAATGATATCTTCAATTTACTAGAAAAGGTGGGAGATCAAGTCTTCAATGTAACCGAATCTATCATTATCGATAAATGAGCCCACTCCGAAAACTCACAAAACCAAAAATGTTTCTTTGGCGATATTTATCATTTCCTCAATTCATTGATGCTCAGGCGCGCCAATTAGTTTGTCGCACAGGCACGCCAATAAGTTGTCGCACAGGCACGCCAACAAGTTGTCGCACAGGCATTACTGAAAGATTTTGCATGCTATTGCTATTGTGTTTAGAATTCTTATAGAGATATTGCTTGCTGTTGCAGGTCTGCAACAGTTACTTCCCTATATTGATTCCGCGGTACCGCGGAACCAATATTGCTGCGCAACAGTCAGTCCCATCCAAAATATTCCATTTTATGCTATTCGTCAGTTTTCAGAGTGGACTCATAAATAAAACTTTTTCATCTTATGAATTGTTAACGCAAGCAGACGACTAAGCATTGCTATACAATTTTCATTCAAAATAGATATAAGAAATGACAATCGAAGAAATTAAAAAGGTTTTACGACTCGCTAAGGCTATTAGTTTTAGATTACCAAATGGTGATGAAGTACCAGCTCATTTTCATGTAACTGAAGTCGGCAAAATTGATAAGCAATTTATCGATTGTGGAGGGACAATGCGTCATGAGCTAATTGCAAACTTTCAGCTATGGAGCTCTGATGATTATGATCATCGGCTACATCCGGAGAAGTTGCTTAGCATAATTGAATTGTCTCAAGCAAAATTAGGTATAGAAGATCTTGATATTGAGGTAGAGTATCAAGGAGTAACAATTGGAAAGTATGGTCTTGATTTTGATGGCTCTGCATTTCTCTTAACAACCAAGATGACAGATTGTCTCGCGAAAGATGGCTGCCTAGTTCCTGTAGAGAAAATGAAAGTTGATCTTTCTTCTTTAACAAGTGGTAATTCTTGTAGCCCTGATGGAGGTTGCTGTTAAGGCAAAAAAATGAATAAACTAGTTAATAGAGGTGCCCTAAATTTTAAAGAGAATTTAAATTACTCGCTTATTTCTGAATAAAGGAAAGAGCTGCTTGTTAACCTATCTTCATATCTAGCAACCAAGTTTTATAATAATGAGCGAGTCAATATTGTTTGTATCTGTAAGCACAATTCAAGGGGCTCGCATATTTGCCAAGTATGATCTAAGAAAGCCGCTATGTATTATAGACTTTGAAAATTTAATACCTATTCAGGTGGAACAGAAGTGACTGCTGTAAATCAACAAATAGTAGTGACGCTCGCTAATCAGGGTTTTAAGGTAATTGCTTTAGGTGAGCAAAACAATCCAGTTTACGCTTTAAAGTATGCTAATGATCTACCACCAATGCATTTGTTCTCAAAGAAATATGATCATGAGTATAATCCAGAAGCAGACTTCATAGCTATTGTGAACGGTGATCACGCCGACGAAAATTGTCCTGTAGTATTTGGAGCAGAAGCTAGATTTAAGCTGGATTATGAAGATCCTATACTTTCAGATGGTAAGCTAGACCAAGAGAAAGTTTATTTAGAAACTATCGAGCTGATCGGTCGAGAAATGTTTTACCTTTTTAGCAAGTTTAAATAAGCAGTCTCTTTATCTTGTTTCAAATTAAAGAGATAACACATTTGGACAAATCCAACCTTAGGTATTTTTTAGTATTCAATTTTGCGATGGTCTGCATTGCAAGTTCTGGTGTATTTGGGAGTAAATTGGAGATGTATCCAACTATAGGAATCTGGTCCAGAAGTGTGGTCGCCTGTTTAATTCTTGGAGCTTATTGCAAATTCAAAGGGTTTGATTTTAAACTAGAAAAAGGGCGAAGCACTTTAATTATTTTTGTCAGTTCTATATTCATGGCACTTCACTGGGTGGCTTATTTTTTCGCTCTGTTGCACTCCAATGTAACAATTGCGATGCTCGCGATATTTACCTATCCCATTATGACAACTTTGTTGGAGCCCTTATTCTTTGACGTCAAAATTAAGTTGAGGACCATCTTGATCTCCATAGTTATTATACTTGGAGTATATTTTCTACTTCCATCCTTTGATTTGAGTAGCGGAGATACGAAGGGGTTTCTTTATGGAATTGCTTCAGCCCTGTTTTATTCGTTTCGTAATCTTATGATGAAGAAGGAAATCAAAGCCTACAACGGCTCAGTACTGATGTGGTACCAGAGTACGATTGCTGTTTTTATACTTTTGCCCTGTTTCTTTTTTTCACAACCGAGCATGGATATCATATGGCATGATCTTCCTTTTTTGATAGCTCTTGGCTTGATCACAACCTCGATAGGGCATACTACTTTTCTAAATAGCTTTGAGCATTTCAAAATTAGTACTGTCAGTATTATGAGTGGCATGCAGCCTATTTACGGGATCATATTAGCTTTGATATTTTTGCGTGAAGTGCCTTCACTGAAGTCATTGTTAGGAGGATTTATTATCTTGGTTTGTGTAATAGTTGAAAGTATGGCTTCAATTAAGGATGAATCCACTCTAAAATCTGAAGAATTGCATGAGATATAATATAATGAAAGCAAGTAATATCTCTATAAGTATTCTAAACATACTAGCAGTATCATTCAATATCTTTCTGTGGTGTCTGTGCGACAACTCGTTGGCGGGTCTGATCGAAGTCAATGTCTTCAATAATAAACGAGATTTAGAGGTACTGGAAAGCACTTTGATAAGTATAACGTAGGGTACACTTTGCTATAATTATTAATTTCAAAACAGATTAAAATGAAAAATCTATTCAACAAACAAGACTACGAAGAAACCTTGCAGAGGATTGAAAAGTTGACTCCTGAGACTCAAGCACAATGGGGTAAGATGTCCGTTGATCAAATGCTGGCTCACTGTAACGTTGCCTATGATATGGCATACACGGAGAAATATCCAAAAGCGACAGGCTTTAAAAGATTCATGCTGAAGTTATTTGTGAAGAATGCAGTTGTTGGCCCTAAACCTTATCCAAAAAATGGCAGAACAGCACCTGAATTCATCATTGCAGATGAACGAGATTTTGCAGTAGAAAAAAGCAAGTTGGTCGATTACCTCACGAAAACGCAAGAATTAGGAGCAAGCCATTTTGAAAACAAAGCGTCCAATTCTTTTGGACCTATGACCAGTAAAGAGTGGAATGTCTCTTTTGCTAAACACTTAGATCATCACTTGAAACAGTTTGGCGTGTAAGCTATCGAAGTGTGGTACAGTAGAGTTTTGTTTATTACCACAGTATTACCGTTACAAATCCTCTGGATAACTATATATTTTTTTAGCAAAGACATACTCGCTAAGATACATCTATATATAAACCCTGCCAATAGACAATTATGACATGTTCTTATTTAGATTGATTTTAAACGCAATAATTTTGATTTAGCACAAGAATCTACCTTTTCTTCGTCTTAACTTAACTATGAACCAAAGTTTAGCGATATGGATGCTTACAAAAGTATAAATCTAATTGTTGCCCTAGTATGGTTGTATTTTGCCTTTATGGTTTCGGTGCTTGTCACGTTTCCAATCAATTCTTCAACAACTACTAGACCTAATTCTTCCACTGAGAATGCTACGAAGAAGGACGTCCTCACCGACCAGGAGAGATTAGGAAAAGTGCTATTTAAAACCAATTGCGCTTCTTGTCACAACAAATATATGAGAACCGATATGACTGGACCGGCTTTGAAAGGGATTACTGAAAGATGGAGTGCGTATCCAAGCATTGATCTATATGCCTGGATCAAAAACTCAGAAAAGTTGATTGCAAAAAAGCATCCAAGAGCCATTGAAATTTCAGCAGGGTGGAATTATGATAAGATGACCAGTATGGAGCATTTGCAGGATAGTGACATCAGTGCATTGATTGCTTTTATTGAACGATAATGCAAGACTAAATCCAAAATTATTCTTAGCTTCGAACTCAAATATTAGCTTCACCTGATGGATAGATCTAATGAAAATTCGGAAAGTCTCAATAAGTATATTGCGTCGACTGGAAAGTGTTCTCGTCGTGAGGCTGATGTATTGGTCAAGGCTGGTAAGGTAACACTCAATGGTGTCATTGCTCAAGCTGGAAATCGTGTCTTTGCGGGGGATACGGTATTGATTGAGGGGGAGCCATTGCAAGCTAAACCAAAGGCGGTGTACATTATATTCAACAAACCTAAGGGAATTGTTTGTACTACCGATAAGCGCGAGAAAGATAATATCATAGACTACATTAATTATCATGAAAGATTATTTCCGATTGGTAGATTAGATAAGCCTTCTGAGGGCGTTATATTTTTGACCAATGATGGTGATATTGTAAATAAGATATTGCGCGCAGGAAACCAACACGAGAAAGAATATATCGTTACCGTCAAGCAGCCGATCAACAAGAAATTTTTGTCCGATATGTCTAAGGGCGTACCGATACTGGGGACGGTTACCAAGCGTTGCGAATTGGAGCAGATCAATAAGTTCACCTTCCGAATTATTCTTGTGCAAGGTCTCAATCGGCAGATCAGGCGGATGTGTGAATATTACAATTATGATGTACTTGCGCTGCAACGGGTACGTGTGATGAACATTAAGCTAGGTAAGTTGCCGACAGGCCAATGGCGCGAATTTAGCAAAATGGAGTTGGATACCCTGAAGGCTTCTGTGCAGAATTCATCGAAGGTCTCAGCCGCTCAATCCAAGAAAAAGGATAGTCATAAGAACTAGGTCTTTGTGTTTCTTTACATGCTTTTATGAATGGGTTTCCATTACACGAAGCGTTTGGGCGAGCCCCTGATCATCCATGAAGAAATGGATGATCAGGGTCGCGTCATCCGTTTATATTCTGTAGCCTGGCTATGGATTCAGCCAGCTACATGGAGCGTCTTATCAGCCACTCCATGCAGGGCTTCATACCATATCCAGACTCCTTCATATCACTTCTACCGCTCTCGCATAGATTCATGCTACAATTGACTATTAATTGTCAAACATTTGGTTTATTTGCACTTTAATATCTGGTTCTCTTTGGTTTAGAATATTTTAGATAAATGCCACTTATCTTGCACTCTTTATGGTTTTCAAAATATCTTATTACCTTCTATTTTATCCTTTATCCTTGTTACCACATAGGGTGCTTTACCTGTTTTCTGATATCATGTCTTTTATTGTACACTATCTAATTGGGTATCGTAAGAGTGTGATCGTCAACAACTTAAAGAAGAGCTTTCCAAATAGCTCAGACCAAGAGATCAAAAAATATACAAATAGATACTATCATCATTTATGTGATTTGATTGTTGAGTCAATCAAAAATATATCTATTACCAACGAGGAACTGCTAGATCGCTTTAGTTTTGAGAATGTTGAAATGCTCAATGAACTTTATGATAAGAAGAAGTCAGTAGTTGTAATGGGTGGGCATTATGGAAGCTGGGAGCGATATGCATTAGCTATCAGTCTATCGAGTCAGCATAAACAACTAGCCATATACAAGCCATTCAAAAATAAATTTCTTAATCAGAAGATCAAAGTAATTCGTGAGCGTTTTGGCGTACAGATGATATCCATGATGATGACTAAGAAGTACTTCTTGAAAGATCCAGAAGATCTCAAGTGCATCACTTTTGGATTAGATCAATGGACACCAAGTCCTAAGAAAGCTTATTGGTCTAAATTCTTACATCAGGATACTTCATTTTATCAATCAGCCGAAATTTTAGCGAAGGAGTTTGATTGGGCGGTGGTGTATTGTGGTTTAGATAAATATAAGCGTGGTCATTATCGTGGAACCTTTGAATTGCTCACAGATCAGGCTCCTTTGACTGCTGATGGAGAACTCACTGAAGCCTTCATTCGACGATTAGAAGCAAATATACAGCGAAATCCACCGTATTGGTTATGGTCACATCGCCGGTGGAAAATGACCAAAGAGGAAGTCTTTTCTTAGGCTTTTATTTTAGCATTAACATCAGCCTTTTTCATATAATACCTAAAGAGCCCAGTGACACTCATCCAAGGAGGATTCGCAATACTATACCTTTCTGCAAGGAGCGGATCATTTGTAAGAGATGTAAGACGTTTTTCCATCCAATCACCGAAAGGTACAAACGCATGCTGAACTTCTTGATCAGCTTTATATAATTGAGCAGCAAACAAATCCCATACTTCTAATTCATTTTTTAGTTGCATTAAGTGCTTAACGGCTTCGTTATATGCACCAAAATGACTTAGATATATTGTACTAGGAGCCTCGGCTATTAAAATATCAAGACTATTTCTCCAGTGGTCAAGATTGATGTCAGGGGGTGGACATGGTGGAATTGCTGGTCCATTACCCAACTTTATACCAGCAACATCGCCACAGATAATACCTTGAGAAGTTTTCCATGCAACATGATGAGAAGCATGTCCAGGAGTATGTAATGATTTGATATCATTTCCAAAAACATTGAAGCTTTCTTCATGATCCGCTAAAACTAACTGGCTTGAATTGATTGCTCTAAATTCTCCCCAAAGGAATTCCATTTGACCTCCATATATTTTTGTAGCAGATTCAACAAGTTTAGTTGGGTCGAGTAGATGTCTTTCTCCACTAGGATGCACATATATCTTAGCACCTTGTTCTGCAAAATGCCAAGCAGCCCCTGCATGATCGAGATGCACATGAGTCAGAAATACGTGTTTGACATCATTCGTGGTATAACCAAATTTAGCTAAGCCTTCTTTTAGCTTTGGGAGACAACTGTAAGGGCCTGTTTCGAATAATATTGGTCCTTCCTCTGTCTCCATCAAGTAAACAGCTATGGCTTCGGGAGTACCAAGGAATTGAAGATCAATTGTTTTTATGCTCATTATCTTTTAAACTTATGTAATCTGTGTTTATAGTATATCCGTTAAGGAAACTATTGGTATCCATTGTTTTACGACCTTGCATTTTGAGTTTGGTCACATCAATAAACCCATCTTTTGTGGATATTCGTAGTTTTTTCTTTTGGTCAGTCACTATACAACCGGGTTTATGTGTATGTTCGGTAATAACAGCCTGTGCCCTATAAATATCCAATTGTTTACCATCTAATGTCGTCCAAGCGGCAGGATAAGGTGAAAGTCCTCTTATGAAGTTGAAAACCTCGATCGTTGACTTGCTGAAATCGATCTCACAAGTATGGTGAAAAATTTTTGGCGCTTTAGATACCTTGCTATCATCCTGTGGAGTAAAGGTCACTTTATCCTCTGCAATTAGCTGGACAGTTTGTAAAATTACGTCAGCACCTAAGTGCATCATTTTGTCGTGTACATCACCAGCAGTTTCTAGGGGCTCTATGGCTAGCGGCCTTTGCATAACCAGATCACCTGTATCTATAACGTGCTTAAGCTTAAATGAGGTGACACCCGTTTCTAAATCTCCGTTGATCACGGCCCAATTGATGGGAGCAGCGCCTCGATACTTGGGTAGGAGTGAGCCATGAAGATTAAAGGTTCCCAATGGCGGCATATCCCACACTACCTCTGGGAGCATGCGAAAAGCTACAACAATCTGAACATCCGCTTGCAAGGATTTTAATTCCTCGATGAATGAAGTAGCTTTTAGATTTGGTGGCTGCAAAATGCGTAAATTTTGAGCAAGAGCATACTTCTTCACAGCAGACTCAATTAGATTTTTGCCACCGCGTCCGCCTAATTTATCGGTAGATGTTATGACTCCAACTACCTCATGCTCTGATTCATGGATAGCCTTTAAACTATGCACCGCGAACTCGGGTGTTCCCATAAATACAATACGTAATTTTCTCATTTCCTTGATTTGAACACAAAGAAACGCAAAACTACGCCTTATTTATATTTGAGTCAAATAAGAATTTGTAACTAAGCAAACCTAAATTGACGCTAATTGTAGTGCAATAGCATGTTTATATTAGAATCTAAAATAATATTAAAAATGAATAGCGTTTTCTAAATCTATCGGATGAAATTCTATACGTGACATTTAGGATAAGTGTATGATGCTCGTCAGGTCCTTAAATATTTGATATATCTATATTGGATTTCATTTACGATACCATAATCTGGTATACCGCTACACCCGATATTGTTATCCAGAAATATTTCGTCCAGAAAGTGCATATCTCCGACCCCTATCAATCTAGTGTAGTTAGCATTCTCATATAATATTTCTCCTCTTTGATAGATGTGAAGTATGAGTGTCCATAAATCATAATCCTTAAGCTGACCGTCTGATAAATTGTATCCCATTCTTTTCTCAGATGGAAATCCATATTCATTATTCAAGTCCGCGAATTGTGATGAAATACTTTCAGCTCCTGTAATCTGATATTCCAGCGAAACATATTTTGCTCCCTCCCTGAATTTATGGTATTCAGCGTTATAAGCGGAGTCCTCCTTAATCAAGCTGATGATTCTCTCTTTAAGTAATGGATTGTAATTCTCTCGATAGTGCTTTTCATATTCTGCAAAATCATCTAGAAACCAATGGTACCAATAGGTATTGTCAAATTGCTTGAAAAAGCTTACAGGTATTCCTCCTTTTGCGAGTTTTATGGAGATAGACAGCAATTGATCCTCGTCATTGCACTTACTAGCAGATTCGATACCCTTTATCATTTCTTCATGAAAGGGAGTCTCTACTTCGGTTAGAATCTTTTTGTAAATTTCATTGGCCTTGCAAAAATCTTTTAAAACATAAGCATCTTCTGCTAGCATAACCAGATCAACATAATGACTGTAAGGATATTCAGGTTGAGCAAAGCATAGATTGACGTAAAATATGGAAATTATTAAGAGAGTTAGTTTCATGATGGTTTTGTTTTAATATAGCTAATGGGCACCTCTATCAACCTCGTTCAAGATGTAATCAAAATTAAAAGCATTTTTATTTCATTTATCATCTTGAAATACTTCGTTGTTCCTCAGTCGCTTAGCCAATGCTAAACTCCCTCATCACGCCTTGTATTTCAAGCGCTAAATGAAATTTACATTCTTTCAGAGGTTAATAAAGGTGCCCTAATAGTAGTAGTATTATTTCGATAAATTCGATAAGACTAAAATGACCATGTATTATACCTAACGGCATAAGCCTTTAACGACACAAATGTTATTGCATAGAAAATGAATAATGTGAGTGCAAAGCGTAAGCGAGCACGTGAGGACAAGGGGTGGAAGTGTTATATCCATGATGGGTAGGCTGTAGAGACGTTGCATTGCAATGTCTGTGCTGCGCGCAAGCATGGATGTAGTAACGTACGACCCGGTCCTGATCTTCAATATTGGAGATCAGGATGGCCCCAAATAACAGGGGATATAGACTCGTAATAAATATAAATAATAATCATACGATAGTTTAACAGAATATTGTACTTTTACTCAGTCGAGGCAAGGTAGAATTATTGTCCGATCGTATAAATTGAAAATCGAGTTATAATGAATAGATTCTGTGGTTTTATGTTCTTTTTCTTGAGCACAAGCTTGTGTATGGCTCAAATGGCATCTTTGGAGGGCTATATCTATGAAAGTAATAATCGTGGTTTTCTGAACTTGGTTAAGATTACAATCACCGAAAATGGAGGTTCTTTCAAAACAAAGGCGATCACCGATAAAGATGGATTTTTCACTTGCGAATTACCACAGGGTAAGGAGTTTACCTTGGTCGCTCTGAAAGATGTTTTTGAGTACAAGGAGGTGTCCATATCTACGAAAGATGGTAAGCCTAAAGTATATGCTAAAATAGAGATGATTCGTGAACCTGGTTATTTGTTTGAGGTGACCATGGCGGAGAAATATGTTGAGGGAAAAGAGTCCGTCGATGCGATTACTGGAGCCTTAATTGAGATTTACAATAATACGGCAGATACTTCTGTCTTAGTCTTATCCCATCATCCAAGTCATACTTTTGATTATACTTTTGAGCAAGGAAATCACTACACGGTCATGATAAGAAAGGAAGGGTACTTCACCAAACGTCTGGAGGCTTTTGTGAATGTAGACGGATGTATTATGTGTTTTGAGGGTATAGATGAAATCCAACCAGGTCAACCTGGGATAGCAGATAACCTGACTGCAGGGCATCACATGGGTGTGCTAGTAGCGAATGTGGAACTGGAAGAAATTCGAGTTGGGGAAGCTATCAAAATAGAGAATATATATTATGATCTTGCTAAAAGTGAGATACGCAAAGATGCATACAAACCTTTGGATAATTTGATTCATGTCTTGAAGAATAATCCATCTTTAATGGTTGAATTAGGATCTCATACAGATTCGCAGGGTAATGATCAAAGCAATTTTAAGTTGTCTTCTGAGCGTGCACAGGCGGCAGTCGATTATATACTAGACAATAGCAGTATTCGGAAAGGAAGAATCCAAGCGCGTGGATATGGGGAAACAGACCTTGTGAATGGGTGCAAGAATGGTGTAAAATGCAGTGATCGAAAGCATCAGCAAAATAGAAGAACGGAACTGAAAATAGTTGGGATTGCTGATTATGATCCATTTGCAGATAAGTCTTTGGTGGATATCATCAGGGAGGAGAAATTTGAAGAAACACTTGCGGAGATTCAAAATCAGGAAGTGGTGCAATTTGAAAACGGCGAAATTCCAGATGAGATTCGATCACAGATAGAAGGACGCGGTAAGACGGATTCTAAATCTAAAGTAATAGATCAAAAATTACCAGACACTCCATCGATTGGAAATGCAGACTCTAGTGTGCCATCTTCACAACCTGCCTTAAAGAATGATGCTATTCTATCTAACGGCTCCTCAATAGCTTCTAATCCTTTAGGGTCTACCACTATGAATATGCCAGTGGGAGAGAATGAGCCTGAAATAGATTTGAATATTAATACTGGAATGACTCGGTCTGGTGCTGGTACAAGTCGGCCACAGAAAGGCGAATTTGAGATTAGTGGATCTAAAGATTACACTGCTCCACAAAATGTACCTAGTGCTTATACAGGTTTTTTGGTTGAGTTTTATAGATCTAATGGAAACTTACCAGCTGCACATTCCATATTTAAAAAACATGGTAATATTAAAACCGATACACTCGGTGACGGCTCCAAAAGTTACATGCTTGGAGATTTCAAAAATAAGATGGACGCTGAAAAATTTCTCCGTTTTATTGTTTCACCTCAGTATCAAAATGCTAAGGTTATAACATATCAGGATGGAAGCAGATCATAAATCATACTATTGAAAGAATTCAGTTTACAGTCGAAAAGTGATCTAAAGCTACATGCAGTAAAATGGCTAGTCAAAGCTCCTAGGCTAAATATGGTTTTAATCCATGGCTTAGGTGAGCATAGTGCCAGATACGCTCATGTGGCTGCATTTTTCAATAGTAAAGATATCAATGTATATGCCATGGATCAACGTGGTCATGGTAAGTCTGAAGGGGCAAGAGGCTGTGGTCCAGATCTTGATACATTTTTAGATGATATGGATAGCTTGGTTCAGACTATGAAGGCAGAGAGCAATCTGCCATGGTTTATTTACGCCCATAGTATGGGTGCTAATATTAGCCTTAATTATGTGATTCGCAGAAAGCCCAATTGCGAGGCAATTGTAGCTACTGGTAGCTGGATTACACTTGAGAATGATCCCAGTCCTGTATTGGTTTTTGCAGCAAACCTATTGAATCGCTTCGGTGGTTTTACGAAAGACAGTGAAATCGATCCTTCACTTATATCTACTGATACTAACGAGGTAGATAAATACATCAATGATCCGCTTAATCATGGTAAAATATCGAGTAAAGCGGGCATGGCATTGTATTACTCAGGGCAATATTTGCACAATTATAAGGATGGGATGAGAATCCCTACCTTGATGATGCATGCAGCAGAAGATAGACTAACCTTGGCATCAGGAACGAAACAATTTGTAAAAAATAATCCTGAGAATGTGACCATGAAAATATGGCCTGATGTTTATCACGAGATGCATAATGATGTAAATCGCGAAGAATTATTGAAATATATTTGGAATTGGTTGGTAAAAAATAAAATAATCCTATAATTCTTTGGTTTTCTTTTGTGTCTGGTTAACTTGTGTGACATAACACCCCATCCCGTTTATAATCCTTATACAATCTACATAATTTTGACCAACTAGCTTGTGCATGCAAGCGATAAACACAAATATGTTAGTTTTCTATATTGTTATTGGATGTTTTGCAGTAGGCGCTAGCGCTGTTTTTTTGACTAATAGAATGAGTGGAAATAGAAGGTAATATTTTCATTTTAGTAGTAGATTAGCTTCTATTTGAATGCCATTCATCATTGTGTACATTTGGTACATTTGTCTTATTACTAGCCTCATTGTATAACTCAGCCGCTATTTTGGCTATCATTTCCGTTTCTAATTTATTTTGTCTTTTCTTTTTATTTGGCTTGTAGTATTTTCCTATAAAGTGGGTATTAAAATTTCCACTTACGAATGCTTTGTGATTCATAGCAAAATATCCAAAGTCCAAAGTTGTCATTATTCCTTCAATCCTATAATTGCTTATGGCCTTTTTCATTAACAAAATAGCTTCTTTTCGAGTTTCTGCATGGACAGCTAATTTTGCTATCATTGGATCATAATGAATAGGAATAGTCATTCCTTTTTCGTAGGCGTCATCTACTCTAATGTTTTCACCTAAAGGGATGCTGTATTCTGTAAGCTTTCCAATACTTGGTAAGAAATTATTTGTCGGATCTTCGGCGTATACCCGTAACTCAATGGCATGTCCATGAATAAGTAAGTCTTCTTGAGTGAAAGCTAATTTTTTGCCTCTAGCGACGAGTATTTGCTGTTCTACCAAGTCTACGCCTGATATCATTTCAGTAACAGGATGCTCTACTTGTAGACGTGTATTCATTTCTAGAAAGTAAAAATTCTTATTTTCATCCAATAGAAATTCAACGGTACCAGCGCCTTCATATTTACAAGACTTGGCTACATTTATAGCTGCTTCACCCATGTCGTTTCTAAGTATTTCATCCAAAACTGCAGAAGGCGCCTCCTCAATCACCTTTTGATGACGTCTTTGTATACTGCATTCCCTTTCGAAGAGATGTACACAGTTGCCGTGGCTATCAGCTAATACTTGAATTTCAATGTGTCTAGGGGAACTGACATATTTCTCGATAAAAACAGAACCATCACCAAAGGCAGAAGTGGCTTCGCTAACTGCTCTATTCATTTGTTCTACAAACTCTCCTTCGTTTTCCACGATCCGCATCCCCTTTCCTCCACCTCCAGCAGAGGCTTTGATAAGAATGGGATATCCGATATCAGTCGCTATTTTCTTAGCAGCCTTGATGTCCGTAATGGCTTCGTTGATGCCTGGCACCATGGGGATATTATATTTCTTGACTGCTTTCTTAGCATCAAGCTTAGATCCCATTATCTTGATAGAATGCGGTGATGGGCCAATAAATTTAATTCCAGCCTTTGTTACCGCTTTAGCAAATTTAGCATTCTCACTCAAAAAACCGTAGCCAGGATGAATGCCGTCTACATTCAAGTCCTTACAAATTTGGATGATCTTCTTTTGATTAAGGTAAGACTCATTCGATGGTGGGGGACCGACACATACAGCTTCATCAGCAAAATAGACATGTGGTGTATCTCGATCAGCTTCTGAATAGATAGCTACAGTTTGAATACCCATTTTCTTTGCAGTGCGCATAACACGTAGTGCAATTTCTCCTCTATTAGCAACCAAAATTTTCTTCATAGACCTTGCGTCATTTTGTGCACAATAATACAAAAAAAATAATAGGGGAGAGGCAGTTAGAAGGTAGTACTATATTTGTCAGAAAATAGATTTTGACATTCCTTTATAAAGCACAATCCTTAGGTGAAAATAAAAATGGCGACCTCTTAATTTAAGAAGTCGCCAAATTATGGTAATCGAATTTATTATCTCATGGCATACTTAGCTGTACCGCGTATACAGTTGGTGATCTTACCCTTCAATTGTGCTGCAGCATCAAAAACGAGCTCGCTATCAGCAGGAAATCGTACTGGTGATCCTCCGATTCTATTTCGAACATCAGGACTAAGAGCTCTGCGATCACCTCTGAATGTGGTAGAGAGGTTTTCGAAAGATATCGTCGCGCTTACATGATCAGAATCAATCAATGTCTTGCTGGTTGTCTCATAAAAACTTACTCGTGCTTTCACAAAAGCAGATTTAGATTGATACACGTCCAATACATCTGCTGCTACTGTATATGGAACCTCTACAGTCTCAACGACAGTCTGTACTCTTTTTACAGTAGTCAATGTGGAGTCTCCTGCCATATTAATTACATTGTTTGTTACCGGTTTCTGTACTTTTCTTTGCTCCGTTCTAGTCAACTGCTTCGTTTGACTGTACTGGTTTTCTCTTACATGCTCAGGAGTCACATCAATATCTGTAATGTCAATGATAACCTTATAATCTATATCAGAAGGTGCATTAAATGGCTTGTAGTAATGCGTCCATTCATTATCCAAATTTCTTTCATTGAAAGCCAATAGCTCATCTTCAAATCCTTGAGGTATAATAGCAAATGAGCTATTTCTCATTTCTAAAATGACCTTATCTAGACCCAACTCATATGCCTCATTCATCAACTTATTGTTATCCTTGTAGTTGTCAAAGTACGACTGTACAACGATGAATTTTCTATAGGCAGATCTAGCAGATTGTTTATCGCCTTGCTTGGCATCTCTCAATTGAGTTTTACCCCCATCATAGTAGTAAGCAGCCGCTTTTTTTCTTGAATCTAATTCTAACGGAACAATCTTTACGAATCTAAAATCAGCTTTGTATCCTGTTTTTGTAGCTACTAAAGGCAGGTAAGGATATATAAGATCCTGACGATCTTTTATGTTGTTATGTAGATTGTTGATCTTAACCCAATTTCTTGCTTGACCTTCCGCTTTAAGAGTTTCTATCTCTCTCATATCACGAGAGGTGATTTTTCTATAAGCTTCTTCTACAACTAGTATGTCTTTTTCCTTCTTCTTTTTCTTCTTGCGAAGGTTTTTGATAGCTTTATAAACTGCCTCATCGTAATCTCCATCCTGCAATAAGTTAGACGGCGTACTGCAATTAAACAGTAATAATGTTAGCATAAAGCTAAGAGCGGTTATTAATTTTAAATCTCTCATAATCAAGCATTTTCAGGTTCTTAAATTGGTTTATATAAAGAACCGTAGTTTTAGCCGATTTAAGTACTAAGGCGAGGTTAAAGGATATCAGCAAAAAGTTAAGATGTATTATGTTTGTGCTATATTCTATTAAGAAATTGTTATTAGCGCATGATTAACCAATAAATATCAGTGAGTGATGGCAATAAAAAAAGCCATGCAGATGTAATCTACATGGCTTTTTTATTTGAATTATTAAATTTAGAATCTGTATCCAACAGCAGCTTTACCAAATCCGTCTAAGCCAAATCCATCTACTGTAGTTTCATTATCATTATCATTAAACGTCGTAGAGTCCCCGAAAGCACGCCCTAAACCTAAACCGAGCTCAAAGACGATCCCAGATTTGCCTACCCATTTAAAACCTCCTGTTAGACCAGCAGTAAACGCAGTAGTTTTATAACCAAAGTCATTATCATCAAATACTTGAGATACTTTTCTACTTCTTGGCCCTAAATATAATCCAGCATACCATCTATCATTACCTTTTTCTGGAGAGAAAAAATACTTACCTACAGCTCTCACTCTAAATCCACTCTTCTTTGCATCTTCCTCACTGAAGGCACTCAAGGCTGCTATTTTACCATAATCTGCTCCTAATACTAACTCAACACTTATCTCATCATTGATAAGATATTCACCCGATAAATCAGGACTATTAAATAAGAATCCAATTGGATTAAGTTTTACTTCAAACTGAGCAAACATGCTACTCGTAAGAAAAGTAAAAAGAATGGAAAGAGTTAAAAAATAAAATTTTTTCATTGTTTTCATCATTTTAGTAATTAAAAAAATAAACAGAGTATTTAATGTCTATCTGCTTAGATAAAAATACTTTTTATTTTATCTCGGGCGCAAGTTAGTCATTTGCGCGACGTAAATATATGAGAATATGAGAAATGTATGCACAAAATGTAACAGTCAATAATGGAATTGATATTAAGGCAAACCTTATGATTGTTAGGATAAAAGTAAAATAACTATCGTTTTCGTGACATCTTTCTGTTGAAGGAATAACCAATACTTATGATTAGAAATATTTGCTGTGTCAGATGATCTTTTGTGACCTGATTACTTACAGTATTTTTACGCCTAATGAATAAAGACCTTTCATAACCAGTGCTAAGCTCCAGCACCAGGCCACTATATGACCTCCACTTATACCCAAGACCAAAGCCAGAGGTAATGGAATTCTGTTTAAAGTTGAGATCTATGCCAGTGATTGAAGTTTCTTGCCCCTTAGCACGTTTGTGTGAAACTATGAGAGAACTGAACACCCTATCACTACCCCTAAAAGGAGCATAATAATACTTTCCAGAGAATCGAATTTGATAAGCATCTTCTTTTTGGAAATTATTATTACCCGAACCAAAATCAATAGATGTTCCTGAGTCAAGTCCTGAATATAGTTCTAAGCTTACATCTCTAGATAAATGGTAGTCAATACTGATATTTACATTGCCAATAAATGTAGCTAATGGATTTGAGCGCAATTCTATTTGTGCTATACAATCACGAATACCAAAAAGAATAAATAAGCTTACAAAGAAGGATTTATAGACCATACACTAGTTTTAATGAAAGTATAAGATACCAACTATAAGACTATGATGTAAATTTGTAGAAATTACGGATTAACAAACGGCTCTTTCTTCTATAACTTGAACTAAGTTGATAATATTATCTACTGCTAATTTCATATCCTTTACAGAAATCCATTCACGTACCGAATGTATGCCTTGCATACCAGTAAATAGATTTGGGCATGGCAATCCCATAAAAGATAGTCTAGATCCATCAGTTCCGCCACGAATACTTTCCTTACGTACTTCTAAGCCAGTCCTACGGATCGCTTCTTCAGCATACTCCATGATGTATGGTTTAGTGTCGAGTATTTCCTTCATGTTTCTGTATTGCTCACTTATTTTTATCTCTGCTTTAGAATTGGGATAGTCTTTCATGACCTTCTCTACTGTCTCTCTAAGTAATACTCTTTTCTCTTCAAGAAGAGGCGTAGTAAAATCCCTCAAAATAAAAACCAATGTAGCTTTTTCCAGAACACCTTCCATCGAAGTTGGGTGAATGAAGCCTTCCTTGCCAGAGGTTACTTCTGGGCATAACTTGTCCTTGGGTAAACCAGCGAGAATTTCTGCGGCGATTTTCATGGCGTTTTCCATTTTATTTTTCGCATAACCTGGGTGAGCAGATCGACCAGTAATTTCTACTACTGCACTATCAGCAGAAAATGTTTCATCTTCAACACCGCCTGCAGCGCCACCATCTAAAGTGAACCCAAAGTCGGCACCTAGTTTTTTCATATCTACATGATTTACACCTCGACCTACTTCTTCATCGGGTGTAAATAGAATTCTAATTTTGCCGTGCTTGATTTCTGGATTTTTAATGAGTCGATAAGCAGCATCCATAATCTCAGCTACACCTGACTTGTCATCAGCTCCTAACAATGTATCTCCTGAAGTAGTAATAATCTCTTCACCTAATTGATTATTTAGATGCGGAAAATGTTCAGGTTTGATAGTCGCCTCTGCATTGAGTGGCAAGGTAATTTCACCTCCTTGATAATTCTCGTGGACAATTGGCTTTACATCTGTACCGCTGCAATCTGGTGCAGTATCTACGTGAGAACAAAAACATACAGTAGGTATTCCCGGCTTATCAGAATTAGAAGGGATGGTAGCATATACATAACCGTGCTCGTCCATGTGTGCATCCTCAACACCCATTTCGTGAAGTTCTTCTACTAAGATTTTAGAAAGATTTTTCTGCTTATCGGTCGTAGGAAATTTTTCCATCGGAGCGTTAGGATTAGATTGGGTATCAATCTGCACGTACTTAAGAAATCTCTCCTTTACTGTATAATTCATTTTTATTAATTTTTAGATTGTATTCTTTTTAATAACCCCACTATAATAAATAGCCGATTTTTTTGGTGTTCTTACCTGTGTTTCAAAGTCTACGTGAACCATTCCAAATCTCTTTTTATATCCTGATGCCCATTCAAAATTATCAAAAAGGGACCAAGCAAAGTAACCTCTCAAATCCACACCAGAAGCAATAGCCTCCTGGCAGCCTTCTAGATAAGTCTTGAAAAAATGAACTCTAGCTTCGTCATTTACTTTTCCATCTTCAACAACATCATCATAGGCGCAGCCATTCTCTGTAATATAAATTGGCGGATTATCATACCGCTCACTAATCCATTGCAGTAAATTCCTGCAGCCCCATGGTACCACCGCCCACTTCATAGAAGTGAGTTTCCACTCTGGATCAATAGAGAGTTCCACTTCTTGATCTTCATTGAGGCCACCGTTACCATGCACATCTGCTTTAACTTCTTTGTCGGTGGCATCCGCAGCAAACATAGCAGTGTAGTGATTCAATCCAAAAAAATCAGAGGATCCCATTAATAGTTTTTTAGTTTCTTCATCTATCTTAGGTAATCGATCTCCAAGTCGTTGCTTCATAACCTCCGGGTAATCACCTTTATAGATAGGATCGGCAAACCAAGCTAAAAAGAATTCGAGCGCGCGCTGAGCAGCTTCTTGGTCTTCGGGTTTATCTGTTGCAGGTTCTCTCCAATCACAATTGTTGGTGATACCAATCTGACCTTTTTGTGCAGATTGAAATTTATCGCGATAAACCTTGACAGCCTTACCGTGCGCTAAAAGGATATTATGTCCTGCTTGATATGGTTCTGATGTAGAGATTCGACCAGGTGCAAATACACCTTGTCCATATCCCAGAATAGCAATCACCCAAGCTTCATTTATCGTAATCCAATTCTTGACCCGATCACCAAATCTCTCAAAACATACTTCTGCATATTCTGCAAATAGATCGGAGATATTATCACCAAGCCAACCGTCTTCTTCAAATTGTAGCGCCAAAGGTAAATCCCAATGGTATAGAGTCACCCAAGGTATGATGTCATACTCTAGAAGACAATCAATCAAATCATTATAAAACTGTATTCCCTTTTCGTTAACAGAATTCTTTCGTCCATTTGCAAAAATACGCGGCCAAGAAATCGAGAATCGATAGGCTTGTAAGCCAAGTTGTTTCATTAGCTTTACGTCATCTCTAAACTTGTGATAGTGGTCACAGGCGATATTACCATTTTCATTATTGGCAACTTTTCCTGGTATTTCACAAAAAGAATCCCAAATGGAGGGGCCTTTGCCGTCTTTCAGATGTGCGCCTTCTATCTGATAAGCAGAGGTAGCTGCGCCCCATATAAATTGATCTGGAAATGTCATACTGCAAATGTAATAAATGGGATGAAAAAGACTCTAGCTTATCCCATTTACATTTTAAGATATATCTTACTTTCCCAAGTCCCTTTCCATGTATATCTTAGATCTCCAACTTTAATTCTTTTGCATCAAGGATGGTAAGTGCTGATGCCTGAGCATCAGGTCAGATAGTGCTTTAGGCAATTGCGGGCGAGGAGGGAGGCACTTTCTGACGGGAGCGACAGCGGACCCCTGCACAGCCTGACCCTATAGAAGGCAGCTTTTTTTTAGCTGTCTTATATAGGGGGATGCCAAAAAAAAAAATTAAAACGAAATTATATTGCTAAAGTGGAAAGGTAATCCTGGAAAGAGTACCTCTAGATATGAGAAATGTATCTAAATAGTTTTTTCTGTAATACCTCCTTCGCGTCAAATCGAAATTTTAAAGCAACATCAAAGACGGTATTGATTTCTTTCAAGGTATAGGATCTCCTAAGCTTGATTTGTCTACGGAATCCAATCTCTAAGGTCTTATTTTTTTTGAGATTGTATCCCACAACAAATTTAAAAACATTACTATTTATGTTCTCAAATTTAAAATTACCATTCATAGAAAGAAACAACTCATAGAACCCAGCTGCATAAATTTTAGTTTTGCCATTCTTTTCTAATATTGGGTGCTTGAAAGTCATTCTATAACGAAGCCTATTTGTAAATACAGTTCCATCTATGAAAGCATCTTGAGAAGTATCCTCTGGCACTACTATTACGCCTGTGAATCTATGCTCAAGTCTAAATCGATTGATGAGCTTGAGCTTGTCAAATTTATTTGTAAAACCAAACTCCGTAAAGATGTCACTCCTTGGAACAGAAACATATCGATCGGGTTGGTTAGATTGGAAATTCTTAGAGTAAGTATATCCAAAGCCAGCAACACACAATTCATTTATCTTGTATAATGCTCTCGTCCTAAGAATGACCTTTTGCCAAGATTTTAAAATATCATATCTCCGTAGGCTAATTTGCGAATTCACGTATAAACGATCATTTATATCTGTCTTAACTTTTAGAGACCACCAAGTATTGAAATGACGTTCTTCATCCGACTGAGCTCTCAAGTTGATACTTGATGCAACTAAAATAATTATGATTATGGTTTGTAAAACCTTCATTTGGTATGTGTAAGAACTATTCTTAATAGCTCCTAATCAAATATTGCACCATTTATAAATATAACTATTTATATATCAATGAGATATAACTTATTGTTTACAGAAAATCTATACCTTATGTATTGGCTTAAATATTATGCTTGCCAATTTATAAGTGTATGTCTGAAAAAAATGAATTGCCTTAAAGAATACCATCCTTGAGATAGAAATTATTAAATTTGGGCAAAATGGATCAATAGATTTACTATAAGGCGAATTTTATATTATTGAGATTCATCATGTCATTTTTAGAGACTCTACGATATGCAAATCAAAACGGATATACTTAAGCAACTCAAGAGTAAGAAATACAAACCCGTATATCTTCTGCACGGTGATGAAGACTATAATCTTGACATCATTGCTCAAGCGTTTGAGGATCAGGTACTGACCGAAAGTGAAAAGTCTTTTAATCTTACTATTTGGTATGGTAAGGATGTGACAGCAGCACAAGTTATTGACTCCTGCATGCGATATCCCATGATGGCAGAGCATCAGCTCATCATGCTAAAGGAGGCGCAAGACATGAAGACCATCGACGATCTGGTTGGCTATCTCAAAAAGCCAGTACCTTCCACCGTTTTCGTGATTCTGTACAAACATGGACGTCTTGATATGCGAAAAGCGCTAGGAAAATCCATCAAACAAGTAGGGGAGATATATGAATCGAAAAGACTATACAGCAATGAGGTTCCAAAGTGGATTATCCAATATGTCGAAGATAGAGGTTATACTATACAAGATAAAAACGCTATGCTAATTGCTGACCACTTGGGTAGTGATCTATCTAAAGTTTCTAATGAGCTAGATAAAATATTCATTTTACTTCCTAAGGGATCTGAGATCAATGACGAATTTATCGAAGACCATGTAGGCATTAGCAAAGACTTCAATGTATTTGAACTACAAGATGCTATAGCGTCCAGAGATATGCATAAGTCATATCAGATCGTCAAGTACTTTGTGGATAATCCAAAGAAGAATCCACCTATAGTCGTGATAAATGGCTTATTTAGTTTTTATTCTCGATTGTACAAAGCGCTGTCCTTTGTCAAGAAGAATGATTCTGATCTAGCTAAAGAACTGGGATTTTCTCCTAGAAATGAATATGCAGCAAAGTTCATGGTACGAAACTTTCGTCAATCTTTGAAGTCATACAAGAGGCATGAAATAGAAGAAGCATTAATAACGCTTTCTGAATACGACTTGAGAACAAAAGGTGTAAATAATGTTAGCTTTGATGGTGGGCAGTTATTGTTGGAGTTGATTTATAAGCTGGTAGCAACAAAGACTTTAGCTTAATTAGCATAAGGGCACCTCTATCAACCCCGTTCATTGGATATAAGCAAAATCCTTACAGAATTTCTTCAAATCTAATACTGATATACTTCGTTATCCCTCAGTCATTTAGCAAAGGCTAAATTCCCTCAGTCTAGCCTCGGCTATCAATATTAAATTTGATTTTATCTCAATTCAGAGGTTAATAGAGGTACCCATAACAAATATCGACATGTGCTCGTTTTAGATTCAATTAAATTTGCATTCTACTGATAAAACGCTTTAATTTGAAGTAATGAATAATAATAATTTAAATATCAATAATACTTGCTGGTGGCCTGCAACTAATCGGATAACCGAATAGCGAGGCTATATTTTTTGTATTATTAGAAAAAGGCTTATCGTTTGTTCGGTAAGCCTTTTTTTGTTGCATGATATTTGCAAAAAGGACTATAACATGGCTTTAACAACCAAAGTCAATCCTAGATTGATAAAAACTTTAACCACAACGGTGATGGGCGACACCCATACACCTGTATCTATCTTTCTCAAGCTGCGAGATAAGTACAAGTCTGTGCTTATGCTTGAGGCGAATGACTTTACCAGTAAAGAAGATTGTAAATCATATATCGCAGTGGATATCGTTGACGAATTTATTGTCGACAAAGGATACATTTCCATTTACGAAAATGGAACCAGCGTGAGCAAATCTGTAATACACCAGAAAAAGGATGTAATAGAAAGTTTACAAGAATTTATAGATAGTCATCAAGGGGATTCACCAGATGTCTTCAATGGGTGCTTTGGCCATACCAATTTTGAAGCGGTTGAGTATTTTGAAGATATAGAATTCGATAAAAAAAAGGAATCTGCTGATATACCCGCCATTCGATATGCTACTTTCAGATATATTTTAGAGTTTGATCATTTTAAGGATGTGATTACCATCATACAAAATTGCTATGATCAGGAAGTGTCTAATCTAGAAGCACTAGTTGCGCAAATTACGATACCTATATTTGAAACATACGATTTTGATCTAGTTGGAGAGACTACCAGCAATATGACTGATAGCCACTTTAAGCAGATGGTGCAAACTGGTAAAGATCATTGTCAGAAAGGAAACGTATTCCAGATTGTGTTTTCAAGACGATTCAATCAATCTTTTCAGGGTGACGAATTTAATGTTTACCGAGTGCTTAGAAGCCTAAATCCTTCGCCATACTTGTTCTACTTTGATTATGGATCATATAGACTGTTTGGCTCTTCACCAGAGTCACAACTGGTTATTTCAGACGGTGTGGCAAGTGTGAATCCAATAGCAGGTACTTTCAAAAGATCAGGATTAAGTAAGATAGAAGATGCCGAAAAAGCGATAGCCCTTTCTGCAGACCCCAAAGAGAATGCAGAGCATATTATGCTAGTAGATTTAGCGAGAAATGACCTGAGTAGACATTGCTCTAATGTCAGAATTAAGAATTTAAAGGAAGTACATTTCTTTTCTCATGTGATACATTTAGTGTCAAAAGTAGAAGGTGATCTCAAGCAAAAGAATAAACCTATAGAAGTTTTCGGAGATACATTTCCGGCTGGTACCTTATCTGGAGCGCCTAAACATAAAGCGATGCAGATAATCAATGAAATAGAGCCAACAGGAAGATCTTTTTACGGAGGAGCCATTGGCTTCATAGACTTCAAAGGGAACATGAATCAAGCTATACTTATTAGATCCTTTCTGAGTATGAATAACGAGCTCCACTTTCAAGCTGGCGCAGGCATAGTTATAGACAGCGACGAAGAAAAGGAACTTCAAGAAATAAATAATAAATTGGGCGCATTACATGCTGCTATCAAAAAAGCAACAAACATATGAGCAAAATATTATTGATCGACAACTACGATTCTTTTACCTACAATCTAGTTCAGTATTTAGAAGAATTAACTCAGGGTGATATAGACATAAGACGCAACGATAAAATAACACTTAAAGAAGTGAATGAATTCGATGTGATCATACTATCACCTGGTCCAGGACTTCCTCATGAAGCGGGTATCATGCCAGAGTTGCTTCGGACTTATGGAAAGACAAAGAAAATACTAGGTGTGTGTTTAGGACATCAAGCTATTATAGAGAACTTCGGGGGCTCTATTCGGAACCTTAAAAAAGTATACCACGGTGTAGCTACATCCATTATTCAAACAAAGCACAGAAGTATACTCTTTGCAGGAATTGAAGATAAATTCTTAGCTGGACGATACCACTCTTGGTGTGGGGTTGTAGATATGATGCCCGCTGAGGTGCTTGTTACAGCTGTAGATGAACAAGGCGAAATAATGGCGATTCAGCATAAAAATTTACCTATATATGGGGTTCAATTTCATCCAGAATCTATTATGACTGCAGTAGGTAAAAAAATACTGGCTAATTTCTTAGGTATCCCTTACACGATCACCCAAGATGATTATACACTTGAAAATGCGAGTAAATAATGAAGGATACTTTGCAACATCTCTATATTCACGGTAAACTCAGCTATGCTGAAGCCAAAGAGGTGATGCTAGACATTACCTCTGAGAGGTATGATCCATATCAGGTGGCATCTTTCATCACCTGCTATAATATGCGCCCTATAACAGTTGAAGAGTTAGACGGATTCCGCGCTGGTTTATTAGAAAAGTGTGTCCTTGTTGATTTAGAAGATCGGAAGTGTCTAGACATTGTGGGTACAGGAGGAGATGGAAAAAATACATTCAATATCTCAACGCTGTCTGCAGTAGTGTTAGCGGGAGCGGGCGTAAAGGTAGCCAAGCATGGTAGCACTTCATCGTCTTCTATCTGTGGATCAAGTAATGTGCTCCAACATTTGGGTTATACTTTCACAGCAAATCAAGATGAGCTGCGCAGACAATTAGATAAAAATAATCTGTGCTTCTTGCATGCACCATTGTTTCATCCTGCACTGAAATCAGTAAGTCCAATAAGGAAGGCGCTCAAAGTGAAAACATTTTTCAATATGCTCGGTCCACTGGTGCATCCAGGACAACCGTCGCACAGCTTTTTTGGAGTATATGATGCATCTTTGGGGAGACTTTATCAATCTCTGCTGTGCAAACAAGATCGCAAATTTACAGTCGTTTATAATCTAGATGGCTATGATGAAATTAGCCTAACAGATAGCTTCATGCTTAGGGGTAATAATACTACTAAGACGTATAGTCCTACTGAAATAGATTTTCCAACTTATCAAGCAAATGAACTATTTGGCGGAAGTGATATCACCGCAAATGCCAAGGTGTTTATGAATGTCCTATTGGATGAATCGACCGCTGCACAAAAAGATGTGGTCATCGCCAATGCCGCTTTCAGTATTAAATTATATAAGAATGAAATCGCAATTACCGAGGCAATAGATATGGCTAGAGAATCCATCGAGAGCGGAATGGCATTACGTAACTTTAAGAAACTCATAAACTGAGTATGAACATTCTAGATCAAATAGTAACATATAAAGTACAAGAGGTTCAGCAATGTAAGCAGCACCGGCCTATAGGCGAACTTAAGCAGTCACCTCTGTATAGAAGAACAACTTTATCGATGGTAGACTTTATAACTCGGGAAGATAAATCTGGGATTATAGCTGAATTTAAACGTAAGTCGCCTAGCAAATCTGACATCAATATTCATGCTTCAGTACAGCATGTAACAAAAGGATATGTTGAGGCTGGAGCTAGTGGCATTTCTGTGCTCACAGATAGGCATTTTTTTGGAGCGAAAATCGACGATATTTTTATAGCCAGAGGTCAGAATGAATGTCCAATTCTTCGTAAAGACTTCATCATAGATTCATATCAGATTCATGAGGCAAAGATAATGGGCGCTGATATTATATTGTTGATTTCAGAGATCTTAACAGCCTCACAAGTTGATGAGTTATCTGCAGAGGCAAAGTCATTAGGCTTAGAAGTATTGATGGAGATTCATTCAGAAAAACAATTAGACAAATATTGTAATGCAGTTGATATAATAGGTGTCAATAATCGTAATCTAGATACCTTTGAAGTGAGCATTGAAAATTCCATTCAATTGGCAAATTCGATTCCGCCAGACGCTCTAATGATATCAGAAAGTGGAATTAGTAATGTCCAAAGTATACTAAAATTAAAAGAAGCTGGATTTCAAGGATTCTTGATAGGGGAGCATTTTATGGCTTCCGCTAATCCAGTTGAAACATGTAAAGCATTTATAAACGAATTAAGTACCTCCCAAATAAATAATATTGTTAATCCTTAAACCTTGACTACTTATGACTAAAGTAAAAGTATGTGGTATTAACAATTCGGAGAACCTAAAATCTTTATTGACACTGCCTGTAGATTTGGTAGGATTCATTTTTTATGATAAGTCAAAAAGAAACTGTATGCTTTTATCTAACGAAGTGAAAGCTGCCTTTAATGTTGCTCACCTAACGACTAAGAAAGTGGGTGTTTTTGTAGATGCGCCTATCGAGTATATACTTGAGAAGTGGGAAGCTTACGAGCTTGATTATGTCCAACTGCACGGTAATGAATCCATTTTCTATTGTCAGAATTTGAAAGAGCACGATATTAATATCATTAAAGCTTTTCAAGTGGATGAAAATTTCTGTTTTAGTAATACGACAGCTTATAGTTTTTTTAGTGACTATTTTCTCTTCGATGCTAAAGGAGATTTACCTGGAGGCAATGGGGTACACTTTAATTGGGATATGCTATCGAAGTACAAAGGGAAACTGCCTTTTTTATTAGGTGGAGGTGTCAGTCTAGATGATGCAGATATGCTAAGGTCATTGGATTATGATCACATGTCTTTTATTGATTTAAATAGTGCATTCGAAACCGAGCCTGGGCATAAAAATTTAGACTTGGTGGCAGACTTCATATATAGAATCAAACGTCCTGATAATTTTAATCGAAATAGAAATTACAAAAAAGTAGTGAATGGTTGATAAAGCAAAAAACGGAATAGACACACTTGGGTTTTATGGTAAATTTGGAGGAGCGTACATTCCAGAAATGCTCTATGGTAATGTTGAGGAATTACGTCAATGTTATCATGAAGTAATGCACTCTCCTGATTTCCAATCTAAGTTTAGATCGCTTCTCAAAGACTACGTCGGTAGACCATCACCTTTGTATTTAGCAGAGCGATTGTCCGAATATTATGGTACTCAAATTTACCTAAAACGTGAGGACCTAAATCATACGGGTGCACATAAGATAAATAATACTATTGGTCAGATTTTGATGGCGAAACATCTCGGTAAAACTAGGATCATTGCAGAAACTGGGGCAGGGCAGCATGGAGTAGCCACAGCAACAGTTTGCGCTCTACAGGGCTTAGAGTGTATCGTATATATGGGTGAAGTGGACATTGAGCGTCAGGCACCCAATGTGTCTAGAATGAAGATGTTGGGCGCGACTGTAAGGCCTGCTAGATCAGGCAGTAAAACACTGAAAGATGCAACGAATGAAGCCATTAGAGATTGGATTAACAATCCGACTGATACGCATTATATCATCGGATCAGTAGTTGGACCGCATCCATACCCAGATATGGTGGCCCAGTTCCAATCAGTCATCAGTGAGGAAATTAAGTGGCAATTACAAACGCATATTGGTAGAGATTATCCTGATTATATTATCGCTTGTGTGGGTGGTGGTTCGAATGCCGCTGGTGCTTATTTTCATTATTTAGAAGACGAAAAAGTGAAACTCATTGCCGTAGAAGCAGCTGGTTTGGGAGTGCATACGGGCGAATCAGCAGCTACGAGTGTCTTAGGCACAGAAGGTATTATTCATGGATCAAAAACCCTGCTGATGCAGACCAAGGATGGACAAATTATTGAGCCATATTCCATTTCTGCTGGACTAGATTATCCCGGTATAGGTCCCTTGCACGCACATTTGATACAAACGGGTAGAGCTACTGCATATTCTGTTACCGACGAGGAAGCATTGAAAGCTGCTCTGCATTTAACTAGGCAAGAGGGTATCATTCCTGCGCTAGAGTCTGCTCATGCATTTGCTGTATTAGAAAGTATAACATTCAAAAAAGAGGATATCGTTGTGATCAATCTCTCGGGAAGAGGGGATAAAGATTTAGCGACCTACACCAAATATTTGAACGAGCATGAATAAATTAGACAAGCTATTTCAAACTAAAAATGAAAGAGTACTCAATGTTTATTTCACAGCAGGCTATCCTGCGCTAGAGGACACGAATAGGATTTTGACAAGCCTTGATAAGCATGAGGTAGATATAATTGAAATCGGGATTCCTTACTCTGATCCGCTTGCTGATGGACTAACCATCCAGGCTTCTGGGGCTCAAGCTTTGAGTAATGGGATGACTCTAGACGTACTATTTAGGCAGCTTGAAAATCAGTCTTCGTTACAGCATTCCGCACTCATATTGATGGGATACTATAATCAAGTTTTACAGTATGGAGCAGAACGTTTCTTTCGCCAGTGTAAGGAGGTAGGAGTTTCTGGTTTAATTATTCCAGATTTGCCCCTACAGGAGTATGAGTTACTATATAAGCTGCTGTTTGAAGAACTTGATTTAGGAATTAGCTTTTTGATGACTCCACAGACATCAGACAGCCGCATCGCTAAGATTGACAAGTTGACTAGAGGTTTTATTTATATGGTTTCTAGTGCTTCGATTACGGGTAGTGCATCAAGTATTAAGCCCGCACAAATAGCCTACTTTGAGCGCGTGCAAAAATTACAACTCCAAAATCCAAGATTGATCGGTTTTGGCATATCGGACTGCAAAAGTTTTGATACTGCTTGCCATTACAGTCAAGGTGCTATTATTGGTAGCGCGTTTATTAGAGCACTCCAATCTGGTCATGATCTTGAAGATAACATAGCAACTTTTATCGATAGCATAAAATCGACCTCCTCTACCAATCATTGATTGTTCTTTAAATGTTTATTAGGGCGCATCCTACTGAAAAAGTCAGGACCGAGTCATCCTGGACTCCGTGTACACTCCGGTCTATAATTAGTCACGAAGATGCGACTAGTTATAGACTGCTCGTTCCTCGCATCCATACTACCTCTTACGCAAAAGTATTGTTTTATTTTTTAGCCATAAAATCATGACTTCTTATAGAATATATAATAAAAACCTATATGTAATTATATTGTTATTTCATTGATTACATATCACTGATTCCATACAATCAATAATTAATCATTTCTCTAGTAAAGAAGTAACTATGTGACTATTAGTACTCTATATGTTTTTTTGCTCTATAAATTTATAATTTTCCAGAACTATGCTGGCTAACATTATGTCACATTCCATATTGAACCTTTATTTACAATGATTCAAATTAACAATATTTTATAATTATAGTCTTTCAGGAATTTTTTTTACGACTCTGGGTCAACCGTATAGAATTATGTCTAAAGTACAAGAATTGATAAATAGTCCAATAGGAGCTGTCTTCTTTGTCAGTGGTGCTATTTCCGTACTCGTACTTCTTAGCATATTTATCTTAAAAAAGGGTAACGATCTACACCGTATTTTGGGGTACATTTTTTTTTTTGGTTTAAGTTTCGCAAATTATTCAGCTGCCATTTCATATTATGAAGGATATCTTCCTTTAGCCGCTGTTTCTATTACGGTTCCAGTTTCTTCCATTTCACTTTTTCTTAGCCTGGCTTCGATTATTCCCGCCTCAAAAAGTCTATTGCGTATTCGGATCCACATTGTATTCTCATGCATCTCCGCCACTTCCGTTGGATTAGGCACTATGATAAACTACTATCATTTCAGTGTCCTTCCATTAGATAAATTTAGGTGGAATGATTTTGCCTATTTAGGGATGCTTTCCATTCCTATTTTTATAATAGGTGGGATAATAGGTTTTTATTTCATCTTGAAATCGTCATCTTATCATGTCCTAGTTCCCAAAACAAATGGACAAAATAAATCGAAGGATGATCTAATTCTCGACGGCGAGATAAATGCTAGATCTCAAACAATCCTTCATGACAAACCAAGAGAAATCGAGACCGCTCTAAACTCAAGGTCTTAAAATCCGATCGCATAAGTTTTTCGTATTAATCTGTCTTAGATTAAAGACATATAAAGCCAATTGGTTATATTTAGCTTATTATTAATTTACAATAAAGCGATATGCCAAAATACATACTAAATATCAATGATAATAAGCAGGAGGTCAACGTAGATGGAGATATGCCTTTACTGTGGGTGCTGCGTGATACACTTGGCTTGGTAGGCACAAAATATGGTTGCGGGATAGCGCAATGCGGCGCGTGTACTGTGCATATGAATGATGGTGCGATCAGATCATGTTCAGTGCCTGTCTCTGCTGTGGGCGATAAAAAGATAACAACCATTGAAGGCTTAGACAAAGATCATGCGCATCCATTGCAAGATGCATGGAGATCCCATGATGTGCCTCAGTGCGGATATTGTCAAGCAGGTCAGATTATGAATGCAGCAGCATTATTAAAGACCAATTCTAGTCCAAGTGACAATGAAATTGATAATGCTATGGCTGGCAATCTCTGCCGTTGTGGAACCTATACTAGAATCAAGATGGCCATTAAATCTGTCTCCAAATAATCAAAACAAAAAATTCAAAACATGACTAAAAATACTGCGCAAAATAGAAGATCATTTCTAAAGCTGAGCACTAGTTTAGGTGGGGGATTGATACTTGGATTCAATTTACTGAGTTCTTGTGAAACAGCAGCCGAAAAGATCGTAGCTAAGAGTCTTCCTGAAAATTGGTTTGATATCAATACTTTCATCAAAATAGGGGAGAATGGTTTAGTGACTATTTATTCCCCTAATCCTGAGATTGGTCAAAACGTAAAGACATCAATGCCTATGATCGTCGCTGAAGAATTAAATGTCAGCTGGGAAGATGTGCTTGTAGAGCAAGCTCCATTGAGTGAGGGATTTACCAGACAAGTTGCTGGAGGTTCACAGTCCATTAGGAAGGGTTGGGATAGCCTGAGAAATGCCGGTGCTACAGCGCGTCAAATGCTGATGGCTGCAGCAGCAAATCAATGGGAGGTTTCTATAGACAAAGTAACTGCCGCTAAGGGTATCGTTTCAGGTCCAGAAGGGAAAACCATAGGCTACGGAGAGCTAGCCAAAAAAGCAGCCACTTTAGAAGTTCCTACAGATGTTAAGCTTAAAGATCCTAAAGACTATACGATCATTGGAAATAGTAAAACCAATGTAGATATTGATGATATTATTAGCGGTAAGCCGCTCTTCGGAATTGACACCAAAGAGGACGGGATGGTATATGCTGCTTCAGTAAGACCGCCAGCTTTCGGTATGACTTTAGAAAGCTATGATGATACTGCGGCCAAAAGTGTTCCTGGCGTCATTGATGTACTTCGATATGCAGGGAATAAAATTGCTGTTCTAGCCGATAATACTTGGACAGCCTTCAAAGCGAAGGAAAAGATTGAAGCGAACTGGAAGGAAAGTGGTAACTTAGAAACAACAGCTGGCCACGATAAGATGCTATTAGATCTATTAAAGAAAAAGTCTAAAGAGCCAAGAAGAAATGATGGTAATGTGGATGAAGCCTTTGCGAAGGCAGATAAGATTGTAGATAAAATCTATGAGGCTCCATTCTTGCCACATAACTGTTTAGAGCCGATGAACTTTTTTGCTAAAATGGAAGATGGCAAATTGATAGGAAAAGGGCCAATACAAACACCTGCTTGGACACAAGGTCGTATTTCTGATATCACAAACATTGATAAGGATAATATTGAAATCATGATGACTCGTATGGGTGGTGGTTTTGGTAGACGGCTCTATGGTGATTTTTCTGACGAAGCAGCAGAGATTGCTCAGAAGTCGGGTAGATCTATTCAGCTTATGTTTTCAAGAGAGGATGATATGTCCGCAGGTACATATCGGCCTGCATCTAAATATAGAATCAGAGCTGCAATCAAAGATGGAGAAATTACGGCTTATCACCTGACAGAGGCTTGTATCAATGGCAATATGTTTGATAGCATTCCTAACTATTTCCCTGCTGGGTCTATAGCCAATATGCGTGTCGATACCAATACCGAGAAAAGTAACATCACAACGGGTGCATGGCGAGCACCCTACACTAATTTCTTGGCTTTCGCAGAGCAGAGTTTCTTTGATGAATTAGCCGAAGAAATGGAAATAGATCCTATCGACTTGCGATTATCATTATTCGAGAAAGCAATACAAAATAAAGACGCTGGCTATGAATATGATCCTGCCAGAGCCATTGGAGTTACCAAGATGGTCGCAGAAAAATCGGGCTGGGGTAAGCAAGGAGAAAATACTCATCTAGGGCTATCGGTTTACTATTCCCATAATACACATGTAGCAGAAGTAGCCGAGGTAGAAATGAAAGACGGTACACCTAAGATTAAAAAGGTAACTGCGGTGATAGATTGTGGCATCGTCATCAATCCAAAAGCTGCCATTAACCAAATAGAAGGCGGTATTATAGATGGTATTGGTCATGCTATGTATGCGAATTTTGTTTTTAAAGACGGAAAAGCGAATGCAAACAACTTTAACCAGTATAGAATGATCAGAATGAATGAGGCACCAGAGATCGCTGTGCACTTTATAGCGTCTGACAAGTCTCCCACAGGGCTCGGAGAGCCAAGTTTACCACCAGTGGGAGGAGCAATCGCTAATGCGCTATATCGTGCTACAGGATCTAGATTATACAAACAACCATTTATTAATGAGAATGAAATTTTGGGCTAAGGCCTAGCATGAAATTTGCAATATCAAAAGATATAAAAATCTATAAAGAGAATTCAATGAGAGAAACTTCTATAATGTGGCTTATTTTAATGTTTTCATTCTCTTGCTTCGCGCAAGATTTTGATAAAGTGAAAATGGATGAACTTTTTAGTATCCTAAATAAGCATGAACAAAGTATGGGGAGTTTCTCCATTTTTAAGGACGGCAAGGAAGTTTATGCCAATGCTATAGGATTTATTGATATTGATACCAAAAAGAAGGCGGATACGAATACCATCTACCGTATAGGATCTATCAGTAAGGTCTTCACTGCATCCATCATCATGAAGCTTGTAGAAGAAAAGAAACTAAAGCTATCGAGCCCACTCACCAGGTGGTTTCCAAAGATTAAGAATTCTTCTCGTATTACTGTAGAAAGTATGTTGAACCATTCCAGCGGAATTTACAATTTCACGAACACAGATGAATACCTAACTTATCTAAATAAACCACAAAATAGAGAAGAGTTGTATACCAAGATACAAGAGTTTGGTTCTGCTTTCGATCCTGGGGAAGATGCGGATTATAGCAATTCCAATTACGTGCTTTTATCTATGATTGCAGAGGAGGTGACCGATACATCTTTTGATGTGTTGCTACAAGATATGATTTGCAAACCTTTGGGCTTGACTCGAACTTATGTTGGTGGAAAGATTCAATCTTCAAGTAACGAGGCACATTCGTTTAAAAAGATTAAGAAGTGGATCACAGATACGGAAACAGATATGTCTATTCCGTTAGGTGCTGGTTCTATAGTATCGACGGCAGCCGATGTCAATACCTTCTTATATGGTTTGTTTCATGACCAAGTTGTTACTGCGGATTCTAGAAAGAAGATGATGAATATTCAAAACGGATTTGGCTTAGGACTATTCAAAATCCCTTACGGTGATAAAGAGGCATATGGCCACAATGGAGGCATAGACGGATTCCAATCTATGGGATATCATATGCCTGAGGACAATATGACGATCACCTATTTGTCGAATGGCACAGTGTATAGTATCAATGATGTCATGTTGGATGCACTAGGTATCTATTTTAGAGAAGGAAAAGATCTTCCAGAATTCTTGCCTGTAATGAAGTTGAAATCAAGTGATTTAGATCAATATTTAGGTAAGTATACAAGTAGTGATATCCCTATGGATCTAACCATAACCAAAGTAGGCGATCTGCTTAATGGTCAAGCTACAGGACAACAGGCTTTCTTATTAGATGCTATAGATATTCACAAATTCAAGTTTGATCCTGCAAGAATCAAGATTGAGTTCTTTCCAGAAGAAAATATGCTAATTTTAAATCAAAATGGAGAAGAATATAAAATGAGTCGAGAATGATTTTTTAGATGAGCACTGCTAAAGAGTAGTGTATGGACATACTGATTCGGTTTTAACGGTAAGGAAAAAGATACCGATGGCGAATGGGGAAGTAATACACATTATGACTATGGATTTAGAATTTATAATCCCGCTATCGCTAAGTTCCTGAGTGTAGATCCGCTTGCTCCGGAATATCCTTGGTATACACCTTATCAGTTTGCAGGGAATATGCCTATTAAGTTTATAGACCTTGATGGACTTGAGCCTGCTGAAGGACCTATTGAGGCTAGAGATGGAATTCTTAGCCAACCAATTATTACTCCAATTAGTGCATTTGAAGTTAATGATTCACGAAAAGGGTTTAATCACTTTACTTTATTTTTGCAATATGAAGGTCGAGCCTCAGCAGTCGTTACTAAGTCTTTTGCTTTAGGGATTGCAGCGGATACTCAAGGGAATTTTGGTCTATTTAAAACAAATAATTTGGGTGGCGGATTGACACTTGGGCTGAATAGTGCTTTTTCTGGTGGGCTGAGTACAGCGGATCACATATTAGATCTAGAAGGTTATGGTTTTAATGGTGGCGGCTACTTGACAGCTGGAATTTTCGCGGGGGTTAATTTTTCCGCTGAATCTAATTATGCCTTTCGACCTGAAGAAAGTAATGGGGATGGATGGGATGCAATGGATTTTGGGGGAACTTTAGGTATACCAGTACAGTTTGGAGCATTTGGATTAGGAGGGGGAGCTTATCTTGAGGGGTCAAATACAGAGTTTTTAGGAGTTGGGAGTTTGCAAAAAGTATTAGATGATTTTGCTGCACAAGTTAAAGAATCATTTGATTTTGAATTATCAACAGAGCAACTTCAAAGTTTGGAGAGCTTTATTTTGGATAATAGTGCAAGCCCTAATCAGAATGAATCGACTAATGAATGTATAAATGATTGTGAAGATGGAGGCTAGTTATATGGGCGAAATAAGTATTGCACTTATAGTGGGATTAATAGGATTGTCTCAATATTTTAGATTTAAGGAGAGGTCATATGGGGTTTTTCAAAATTATGGACTGAAGTTAAAAAGGAATTACCCCTTTTCAATTCCATTGAAAGAAATTATAGAGACCTATAATGATTCGACAGATGAGTTAGTTAAAGCTGAATTAGAAAGATGCATAAAGTATAGAAGGTATTTTTGGGTGACAATTATAATTATACTATTAGTTTTCTTCAGTATAATTTTTTTGAACTCGTAGTTTCCAGTTGGTCGAGGTTTGTCTACAAAGTAAAAATATAAAAAGGAATAGTTCGTCGAGGTTTTCAAAACCTCGATGCTATACTCGTGTCTAGCTTATTGAAGTTGAAGCGAGCATTTATTTATAGAGAGTAGGTTCGTCTGTTTTTGATTTCACGAATTACAGCATCGAGAGTAAAGTAGATTTGATTTTTTTCCCCAGATGGTCGAGGTTTGTCTACAAAGTAAAATATAAAAAGTAATAGTTCGTCGAGGTTTTCAAAACCTCGATGCAATACTCGTGTCTAGCTTAGTAAAGTTGAGGCGAGCATTTATTTAGAGAGAATAAGTTCGCCTGTTTTTAACTTCATGAATTACAGCGTCGAGAGTAAAGTAGATTTGACCTAATTCTTTTCGGAATATCCTTTGAAATCATTGACGAGGGTATGTAAATATGATTGTACCACAAATTCAGCATACTCTTCGCAGAATAATATGTAAATTGGTATAGCAAATAAAAAAGGTATAGCTGAGCACAAGCTCAGCAATACCTTTTAGATTAGAAATAATAACAGTATTACCAACTCATATCAACCTCCGAAGAGGACTCAGATTCTGGTTTTGTAGATTCCCAACAACACCTACGGATACCCCAAGTGGTCTAGATAACTATCCAAAAATTAATGAAATGGATATTGATTTTTCGAATCTTGAGCTTAATAGAAATTGATGAAAGCGCTGTATTTAAGTCTTTTTACTGTTATAATTTTTTCATGTAAACCTAACTATTCAAGTTTTATAGGAGATTGGGTTATTGTTGATATGAAATATAATGATGACCAGTTCTTGCAATTCATCACAGTTGCGAATATTCGAATAAGTTTAGAAGGTGGTGTTGTGCCTGGGCTCTTTGATAGTGAATTTAAAGATGAAAAAGTTAATACGAATGATTCGTTTGTTTTTGAAGAGAAAGATGGCGAAATATATGTATCTATAAAAGGGTCGAATTTTTTCAATGACGAATTTAAAATTTCATGCCTTGATGTAAATTGTTGTGAAATACTTCTTGAGAATTTTGATAAGCGAGTGAGGTGTGTTTACAACGGTGCTCTTTCACCATTTGAATCAGCAAGAGGAGAGTGTTTAAAGTAAAGATTTTGTAGGAAGCTAGTTTCCCCAGATGGTCGAGGTTTGTCTACAAAGTAAAATATAAAAAGGAAGAGTTCGTCGAGGTTTTTAAAACCTCGATGCCATACGCTTGTCTAGCTTATTGAAGTTGGAGCTAGCATTCATCTGTAGAAAATATGTTCCCCAAGAGCAACTTAATACATCAGCTCCTTTGTTCGCAGCCCAACTTATCGCCTTAGCTTCTAGTACCGAACCAAGACCTTTTGTTCGGACCACTAATAGCCTGGTCTCTGGCGATACTCCAGGTGCTAATTTATCAGAGCTCAACGCTATGCTGGCACAAGCGGTCCCGTGTTTTTCATCAAAATATCGGTGATGAGCGGGATCTGATTTGACACCTAAAAAGTCTCTAGAAATTGCATGATGCTTTTGGGTTTGAAATGCAGGGTGGTCAGATTCTATTCCGTCATCAATTATCCCTATAATGGTGCCCGCACCCTTGGTAATAGCCTGGGCTTCTTTTAACCTTGTTCTAGTATTTATCCACGTGTCATAATTGGAGTTAAAAGTAGTGATGCCTAATGCTACTGGCACTGAGTTTGTCGTACTATCAGTTTTCTGTGCTATTCCTTCGATATTAAAAGTTTGCTCTTTTCTCGGCTCGAAGGTTTTACGTTTCACTACCAATTCTGGTTCAGCGATTAGTACCAAATCAGGTTGATCTCTGAGCATCCGAGTAACTATATCGAATACGTGATGCGCACCATTGATTGCTTCTGCATAGAAAGCCCCAGCACTAAATTGCAAATTCTCTACGCGTTCTGTCTTTAATCGTAAATCGTAATTCTGACAAATGAAATCTATCTTTTCTAATTTATCTTCAGCTAGAGAAAGAAAAATATTTCCTGTATAGATTTGATATACTTCCGTATCTGTTCTCATCCTGACCCTTCCAACAAAATCTATTCGCGGATCATTTAATGCTTTAATGTCAATTAAAATTTGCTTTCTAATTGTTGATGGTCTGGAATTTAATACTTCGAATACGGCTACATTCGCCTCGGGATAAGTATCTCTAACAGCTAAATTTAATTCTTCTGAATTTGGTAAGCTGTAAACAATCTCCCAAGCCAATCGACTAGGGTCAAGATTGCCTTTATAAAATCGAATGATAAATAGATGACTAGTTAAAACTAGTTGCTTTTTGGTAAAGTGGTTCACTGATCTAGACTTTCTTAGTTAAACTAAACTGCTGGACTAATTGCTGTTTTTGTGTAAATTTTATCCAAGTTGTCGTACTAGTATCGGATGGGATTGCATATTTTTATAGCATAATTAATCGTGAAGTCTCGGTATGTGGAATATTGTTAGTTAGAATAAATCAGCTTTAATTTTTGAGGCCTCCGATCAGCTATCGGGCCCCAGCTCCAAAGCCACCCGCTCGATAGCTGCTCGGCGCTACGTTCCATGACTCACTAGTCAGCTCGGTCCCTCGACTGTACTAAGCTTGCTCAGGAGTAGCGCGAAGATGCGCTACTCCTTCGACTACGCTTAGTTTGCTCGGGACTGTGCTCCTTCGTCGCCCACCATTGCACATCGCTAGTCCAAGCTTTTCAATAGTAATAATTTAAATTTCACTTATTTGAGTAATTTAAATTCAAACGGCATTACTGTAAAATGTTAATGTTCAACATTTTAAGTTTTTTTTTAATATTAATCTGTAACCTGTTTTACGTCTAGACGTATTTCCAAACAGTCGATATATCAAAGCAAGGTATCTTCTGCTTATTTGCTTGTTATTCTTTACTATCTAACTAAGACTTTTAAATAAACACAGATCTAGATTTTATTTTTAACGAATTCAACTCTCATTAACCCTCGTTTATTATGAAGTATCTACTACAAATAATCCTAGTTTTTTTCAATTATCTACTTTTCGCGAATTCTACTGATAAATTAAATTGTTGCGATATTGAAGAATCATTAGAAACATTTACAATAGAAGTCACCTGTCCCGAAAATCAAGAAATTGTTGGCAACGATGATAATACAGTTACACTCACCTGGCCCTTGCCAGAGGTGATTTCTACTTGCCCAGATGGATTTGAAATAGTACAGATATCAGGACCTCAGCAAGGATTAGATACGCTTATCGGTTTTTATTTTGCGGAATATGAAATTTTTGATAATTGTAATCCTGATGAAAAATCAACCTGCAAGATTGAAATATTTGCACTAAGCTCTAGAGTGCCAGATCCATTCATGCAATTCCCATTTGAGAACGAATTAACTTCTATTGTTGAAATCATCGATTTCGACAATGATGGCTTAAAAGATATAATAGGAATTGTTGGAGACCAAGGCACTTTTTTATATACAAATGAAGGCAATAACATTTGGAATTCAACAATCTTGACTACGGAAGATAATGTGATGAATGCTCTTGATCTAGATGCTGATGGAGACATTGATTTGATTTATGAATATCCGTATGCAGAAACCCCTCTAGAATTTAATGAAGGATTAGGAATTCTGGAAAATAATGGAGCAGGTGATTTTATTGCACATGAACTATTTGATGAAGCGAGAGCATTGGATGAAGAGATTTATCGTGAATCAGATCTTACTGTCAACGAATTAGAAGATTTTGATAATGATGGCCTTTTGGACATAGCATTTACAGTCGTATATGGAAGAAGTATCAGTTGTTCAGGGTGTACTAGAAACTTCCAATTTATTTTATTTAATAATGGAGGATTTAATTACGAACAGGTTAATATTGGATCTACTTTTGAACCTGAATATGTTGATTCTTTTTCTGACTCTGGTGACTTGGACGGTGATGGTTTTATCGACCTTTTACGTGGCTTCGTGAATCCTGAATATAGAATAGGAATATCTTATAGACTGAATGCTTCAAATCGTGACTTTAGTGGTAGAGGATTCCCTGATTCAGATAAAGTAGATAGAGTTTCAAGGCCAATGATTTTCGATTTTGACAACGATGGAGATCTCGATGTACATGGAGTAAGGATTGATGGGAATAGACATTTTTATGAGAATAATGGCTTAGGAAATTTTTCAGCCACCCTTGTACCTGGCAATATACTTATACCGGGCAAGCCGACAATTGACTATAATGGAGATGGAGATTTAGACGTCATAAGTATATTATCCGAATCTTGGTCGGAGTATTTGGATTTTTTCAACTACTATTCGCACCCAATTAGTTTTGATCTGACTTCAGAAGATCATAAGATCTTGAATGCAACTGACATGGATGACGATGGAGACATTGATCTCTTTGTCTATCATATAACTGACGACCGTGTTGTTTACTGGGAAAACAAAAGAATCGATGATGAAGAGGTGGAAGTTACCTTAGAAGTCATTTGCCCAGAAGATGTTTTTGTCACTACAGAATCCTCATCTGCGTTTGTCGACCTTGTGTTACCGACCGTGGTTTCTACCTGTGATGGTGATATAACTATTGACACTTCAGGTGCTCTATTCCCTAATCAAATATATCCTACTGGTCAACATACAGTGGTGTATACCATCACTGATGACTGTAACTCAGAACCGGTACAATGCTCAGTTAACATAACCGTGCAACAAATATCAGGAGGAGCAGGCGAATGTCCAAATGAATTAACTGGCTTTAATTTCATTGGAGAATTGGATGATCATAAATATTTTCTTTCAGAAGAAAAATTAAACTGGGGCGATGCGTCTGTCGCTGCCGTTAAAGTTGGTACTTACCTGGTGTCCATTGATGATAAATTAGAAAATGATTTTATTTTCACTCGTCAAAATGAAATAGCTTTCATAGGTTATAGTGATGCCAATTCTGAAGGAAATTTCACATGGCAAACTGGTCAATCAGCGAACTACGAAAATTTAGGTCTCCAAAATAGTGAAAATGGTGATTTTGCAAATATCAATTTCTGGAATGGACAGTGGGGCTTAGACGATCGCTTTACAGAAAGAAAGTATATCGTAGAGTTAGATTGCGCAAACACCTTTGACTGTAGCTTGAACTTTACAAATGCGGATGTCAATTGCTTTGACAATAGAACTAATGATACTGCTGATGATGGCTTTTTTATTAATGTTCAGATAGACGCATTTGGTCTTAGAACTAGCCAATGGACAGTGACTATTAATGGAGCAGACTACACAGGAAATTACCAAGAGGCTAGTAAATTAGGTCCTTTTAATCTTGCAGCTTTTGGAGATAAGCTATTGCTTTCATTTGAGGATGCACAATTTGATTGTTCCAGTACATTGACTCTCGACCTACCTGAATCTTGTACTGGTTCGGATTTATGCCCAGAAGAACTAGAAGGCTTTGCAAAATTTGGTACTTTCGGAAACAGTACTTATTATATGTCTAATACTAAAGAAAATTGGCAAACTGCTAATTCAATCTGCGAAACAAATAACGGCCACTTAGCTAGTATTTCTTCTCCTGAAGAAAATGATTTTATTACCAGTATTATTTACGAAATATTGTTTATTGGTATTAGTGATCGTATAGACGAGAATGTTTTTGCATGGGGAGATGGCACGGATGTGTCCTTCACTAAATTTAGTGACTGTGGTTTCTGTTCAACAAATTCTGACCTAAATGATTATGTAAGTATGAACTTCTGGGATGGATCTTGGAATGTGGATGGACCAGTAGTAGAGCGTAAGTTTTTACTTGAACTGACATGTAACCCAGAACAAACGGATACTCAGATAATGCCCAGAATGAAAAAGCCAGCTGATAATATTCCGGGCATTCAAATATACCCAAATCCAACCAATGGGATAACGCATATTGTTTATGAGTCAGAACAAGCTAAAGATCAAACATTGAATCTATATGATGCCAAAGGTATTCAAATTCTGAATATTAAAAACGAAATCCAGAAAGGAGTAAATAGATTGGATATAGATATGACAAGCTATCCAGCAGGATTATACATTTTAAGAATAGGAGACGAACACAAAAAGATTTTTAAGAACTAATTATCCAACCATCTTTGTAATGTTTTGGTTGTAATAAACGATAGAAAAAATCAAGTTTTAGAATTGAATACCGACTATTACGAACCAACTGTGATAAGTGCCCAAGATTATTTCCCGTTTGGTCAAGAAATGGGCAGTTATAGAAGTTTTAGTGCCTCTTCGTCTTACCGTTATGGTTTTAATGGTAAGGAGAAGGATCAAGATGGTGAGTGGGGTAGTACTACACGTTATGACTATGGTGCGCGTATCTACAATCCGAGTTTAGGCAGATTTCTAAGTCTAGATCCAAAATCAAATCTATATCCTAGTATAAGTGCTTACGGCAACGTAGATAATAATCCAATTAGATTTGTTGATATCGATGGGAGAGTCATCACTATTCCAGATGGTTCAGGTGGATTTGTTGTCTATGAAGAAGGGATGAAGGCAGATGGTTATTCCGAGGTGACTACTAAATATATAAATGAATTAAATCATGTAAATAGTGGTAAATCAGGTTCGAGGATTAAAGTTTTAAGTAAAAGTGATGTTGTTTTTAATGTGCAAATTGGAACAGCTGAGGAGGTTGGGTTAAAGAAGGGGGGAGCTACAATGTACAATTTCGAGAAGGAAAGAGTAGATATAAAAGTAGTTGATTCAGGTCTTAGTAATATTGCTATTTTGGGCGATGAATTTACACATGCTGAGCAGTTTGAAAATGGAGAAATGGGTTTTATTAAAATAGGTGATAACGAGGGGGCTGCTGGGTATGATTTTGGAGATGAATTCGAATCAAAAGAAGGTGCTGTTGATGCTCTCAAGCAAAATGGTTTGACTGCAACGGATGTTGATCCAAATGGAGAATTCGAGTCAACTGAATTAATGAAGCTGATTGAGAAAGGAGAAGATAAACCTAAGAATATTCGTGATTGGATAAAGACAACAAAAAAGTATAAAGGCTTTTTTGGTAAAAATGCAAATAAAGATGCACGAGTCTCCGCTAAAGAAGGAGTTGCTAAATATAAAGCAGATGAATCAGTTCGGATGGAAAAGGGTGAGGTGATAAAAGAATAGAGAAAATGAAGAAAATACCTTTAATAATCCTTATTGTTCTGCCATTTGTATTTGCAAGTCATTTATTGTCGGCTCAACAAAATTCAAATAAAACTATAGTAAAAACATATATAGATGAATTTGATTATTCCTCATATATGCAATTAGTTCTTTTTGAAGATGGTTCGTTTGATTTTGAGTCTAAGTTTGAGGCTTCTGGGATATCCCAGCTAAGTGGGAGTTGGCATAAGAACAAAAGGCGTATTAAGCTTTATAATATTTCGAAGTCAAGATTTAAAAACGTTTTATTTCCTGGCAAGAAGTGGTGGTATTGTGGTGAAGATAAAATTTGTTCAACTAGAAAATGCAAAGTGCAATCTTGTATGTTTCTTGCGCCTCCTCTTAAATAGGTTTCTTTTCTCGTTGTCAGAAATTTGTTTATACGGCAAAAATAAAAATAGGAACTAGATCGTCGAGTGACTGTGCTTCCCCGATGGTCGAGGATTGTCAATAAAACAAAAATTAAAAAAAACAAATAGTTAGTCGATTGGCTTTGCCATCGATTCAATACGCTCATCTAGGTTAGTTGTAATAGAAATAATTGTGAGCATTAAGATGCGTAAGCTTTCCTGGCTTTTGCATCTCTGATATAAGTGTCGATAAGATCAAAAAGAGTCTTCTTTTTATCATCCTCAAGAAGTTCGAGTTCTTGCATTCTTCTAAGAGTTTTTCTATCAAAAGAAGAGTTAATTCCTTCACCAACTAATAAATCTAAGCTTACTCCAAAAGCATCCGCAATTTTCTTAGCAGCCTCAATCGATGGTATAGCTTCGTCCCTTTCATATTTGCCAATCATTACTCTAGATACATCAGCTTTATCTGCGAGATCGGTTTGAGACCATCCTTTATCTGCTCTAAGTTTTACCAGATGGTCGAGGTTTGTTTGCAAAGAAAAAATAATAAATAGGAGTAGTTCGTCGAGGTTTTCAAAACCTCGATGCTATACTCGTGTCTAGCTTATTGAAGTTGAAGCGAACATTTATTTAGAGAGAATAAGTTCGTCTGTTTTTAATTTCACGAATTACAGTATCGAGAGTAAAGTAGATTTGATTTTTTTCTTTTTGGGAAAACTCTTTGATGTCATTGACGAGCGTATGTAAATGGATTGGATCAAAAATGCGATATACGCTTCGCAGAATTACTCGAAAATTGGTAGAGCAAATAAAAAAGGTATAGCTGAGCACAAGCTCAGCTATACCTTTTAGATTAGAAACGATATAACTACTACCAACTCATATCATCCTCGGAAGAGGACTCAGATTCTGGTTTTGTAGTTTCCGTATTATTTGCTTCGTTTGCTAGATTTTCAGCTCTTTCTTTATCCCACTGCTCATGCTTCTTCGTGAACTCTTCGTAATCATAGTCCGGCATCAAATCATTTTTGATATGATCTAAAGTTTCGGTTAATCCATCGATGAATCTGTTGAAATCTTCTTTGTACAAAAATATCTTGTGTCTGTCGTATCCTTCACGATCAAACCTTTTTGTACTTTCAGTGAGAGTTAAATAATACTCTTCACCCTTGGTTTGTCTAACGTCAAAGAAATAAGTTCTGCGTTTTCCAGCCCTTATCTTCTTTGAGAAGACGCTTTCCATTCTTTTTGAATTGTGTTCGTTTTCCACCCTCTATGAGTTGTTTTGATGATTAAATGGTACCTATCAGCTGTTTTCGAGTATCACAAATTTAATTAATAATTGCACTTAACAAAAACTAATTTATGTTTGAATTTTCTTCAAGTTGCTGTTTATTGTACATTTCTGCATAGAAACCACCTTTTTTTAACAATTCCTCATGGGTACCACTTTCAGAAATCTTCCCATCATCAAGCACGATGATCTTATCAAAGGCAAGTAAAGAGTATATTCTATGGGTAATAATGATGGTTGTCTTGTCGCTTAGTTCATTTTGCAGATAGGATAAAATGTTCTGCTCTGTATTCACATCGACTGCAGATAAGCAGTCATCTAACACCATTATCTCAGGCTGCTTTAGCAATGCTCTGGCAATTGTAATGCGTTGCTTTTGACCACCACTTAGAGTGACTCCACGTTCACCAACTAAAGTATCATATCCATCTGGTAGCGCTTTGATCTCTTCGTGAATGGAGGCATAGGCAGCAAACTTTTGCAGGGTCTTTTGATCCGTGATCTTACTTGCAAAACTCAGATTAGCTTTTATGGAGTCTGAAAACAAAAAAACATCTTGAGGTACGTAGCCAATTCTAGATCTCAGAGCGTTTAAATCAAATGATTCGATATTGTGACTGTTGATTTTGATTTCACCTCCTGAGGCATCATACATACGTAGTAGGAGATCAGCTATAGTCGTTTTACCAGAACCCGTCTTTCCTACAATGGCCATTTTTTGACCTGGCTTGAGTTTGAAATTTATACCTTGTAGTGCCTTGATACCTGTATCGGGATAGGTAAAGCTGACATCCTTAAATTCAATATCTCCAGAGACTTCCGTCAAACCATTGTTAGGAGTTTCAATGAGCGGTGCAGCCTTTAAGAATGAATTAATTCTTTTTTGTGATGCCTCTGCTTGTTGAATAATTGAGGCAATCCATCCAATAGCTGTAACTGGCCAGGTAAGCATATTGACATAGATGACAAACTCTGCGATATTACCTGGAGATATATTTCCTTTTACAACTTCCAATCCACCAACAAAAACAGTGATTATGGTACTGATACCAATGAGCAAAATCATTAAGGGAAAGAACAAGGCGTCAATCTTGGCTAGACCCATAGATTTCTCTTTGTACTCTTCACTACTGCTTGCAAAAAACTTTCCCATCGCTTTTTCCTGTACATAGGATTTTACAACACGAATACCAGAATACACTTCTTGAGCAACATTGTTCAATGATGCTAATTGTTCTTGTATTTTGGTGCTCTTCTTATTTATCCTAGAGCTGACGTAATAAATACTCAAAGATAAAAATGGTAAGGGTAGGAGACTCCATAGGGTCAAAGTAGGACTAACGGAAAACATAGAGTAAGAGACCAATATTGTTAACGAGAGAAGATTGAGCCCATATAAAATAACTGGGCCGATATACATTCGTACTTTACTCACGTCTTCCGAAATACGGGACATCATATCTCCAGTATTATTTCGCTTGTAAAATGCTTGGTCAAGTCTTTCGTATTTGTCAAACATCTCTTTGCGGATATCGTATTCTATAAGCCTAGACATCACTATGATAGTCTGACGTGTAAAGTACATGAAGATTCCAGTGATCAATGAAAGCAAAATAACTAAACCACCAAACAAGAGCAATTTGTATCCGATACTAGCTGCGTAGGCGGCTTTAGTATCTTCTAAACCGGAAAGTGTATTGTAGACTTGAAGATTGTCAACAACTAAGTCAATCGCCTCTCTTATAACTCTAGGCTCAAACACTTTGAAAAAATTAGATGCAATCACAAAAAATACACCTGCTCCTAATCGCCATCTATACTTCCAAAAAAACTTCCTATTGTAACTTAATTCCATTCGCCGTAAATATATACTTCTAAGCTGCTATGACATAGTCTTCATCATCTTCTTATCAAGATGTTTTAAAGATACCTTTATCAAAGGAATGAAACCAATAAAGGTTTTGTGCTTAATGTAGACCCTATTCAGAGATTTCAGACTATCAGCAACTTATAGTCAATACTACACTTACAAAATTGTTTGAATAGTAGTATCATCAAGGAATATTTACCGTATAAAATGATAACTTTGCACTATACAAATAAAATATGAGTAGAATAATTACATTAGACGAATTCATAATTAAACGACAGAAGGATTTTCCATATGCTTCGGGTGAATTAACTGGTCTATTAAGAGATATAGGTGTCGCTGCCAAAATTGTTAACCGTGAGGTGAATAAGGCTGGATTAGTAAACATTATTGGAGAGGTAGAAAATTCTAATTCTTCTGGTGATGTGGTGCAAAAATTAGACATGTATGCTAACGACAAGCTGATAGAATGTCTCAAGAATAGTGGCGAATGTTGCGGTATTGCCTCGGAGGAAAATGAAGATTATCTTGAGTTGCCTTCAGTCGAGTCAAAAGCTGCCAAATATGTGGTTGTTTTTGATCCTCTTGATGGCTCATCTAATATAGATGTAAACGTAAGTGTTGGAACCATCTTCGGTATTTATAGAAGAAAAAGTGATACTTCTGGACCTGTTCAACTCGATGATTTCTTGCAAAAAGGTACAGAGCTAGTAGGCGCTGGATACGTTGTCTTTGGTACTTCCACTATACTTGTATATTCTACAGGTAATGGTGTGAATGGCTTTACCTTGGACCCTTCAATAGGGGAGTTCTGCTTATCACACAAGGACATCACTATTCCAGATAGGGGTAACTACTATTCTGTAAATCAAGGATACTATCTGAAGTTTGATGTTGAGATGAGAAGATATATAGATTACTGTTCAGATTTGAATCTTAGACTAAGATACATTGGTTCTATGGTTTCTGATATCCACAGAATAATGTTACAAGGTGGAATTTTCTTGTATCCAAATACACGAAAATTTCCTAATGGTAAATTACGTTTGCTTTATGAGTGCAACCCACTTTCCTTTCTGATAGAACAAGCAGGCGGTAAAGCGATCAATACTAAACTAGAGCGTATTTTAGATATGTCTCCTACGGAACTCCATCAAAGAACCTCTATCGTAATAGGTTCACCAGGAATGGTTGATGAGATGAAGGCCTTTGTAGAAAAGTATAGTATACCAATGCCTTATGTAGAGCCCACTAATGGTACTACTTCTACATAGATATTGATTATAACTCAATAAAAAAAGGACTCAAGAGATGATCTCTTGAGTCCTTTTTTTTAATCTTTAATTCAGCTTAGTAACTTTTCCACTAGGCACATAATTACCATTATAAAACTTAGAATAGCCCAAATAACTAAAGCCCATCCACCAAATGAAATGGAGTTCTGAGTTGGATTACTTCCATCATCATTTTGATTTTCTATCAAAACATCATGATTAACTTTGCTAAAACAATTAATGAAATAAATATTATTCCAGTAACTACATGACTTTTGTCTTCTGTATTTTCTTCATACCATGTGTTTTCTATGGTAATACTTCCTTTGGTACCTGATACTATTTTCTTGTTATGCATTATTCTATCTAAATCAGTTATAAAATGTGTTAGTAAATCTTCAATTGATTATTAGGAATGTAAAATTATATTGTAGATAATATAAGCTATAACTGAGCTCCCACTAATTCCTACAATAATACTCGAAGTGTTGGTGTGCCTTTTCTTTTTTAATTTAATTTTTTCTAACGATCCGTTCATGTCAATAATTTGGGCAGTATCGACTAGGCTTCTTGCATCGGCTTCAAAAGGCGCCTCAATTTTTTGGGCATTAGCGTTAACTTGAATATTTTGTCTACCTGTCATTTTAAAAGTATTTCTTAATTCTAAAAGGAGGGTAAAACGGGGAATTAATAAAGAGGGGATTCTAACCATCTTTAATGTCAATGGTATCAGACAATATGCATTATGTCAAAATCATGCCAATATAACCAGAAAGTTTAGGGTGTAGTGACAGCTTATTTTACATCTTACCTTGAAAGCCTTGATTTCACTTGCGTATTAATTTTTTTTATATGTCTTATAATTGAGTATATATTTTCATTTTATATATTGTGGTAGATGGAGAATCAATTCATAGTCAAAGAAATATTTATATATCCTGTAAAAGGTTTACGGGGGATTTCAGTTTCATCGAGCAAAGTAACTGAACTTGGTTTAGCCAATGATAGAGTATATATGATAGCCGATCAACAAGGTCAATTGATATCTCAGCGTACGCATACTGAATTGGCATTAATGCAAGTAAAACGCATCGAAAATTCTTGGACGATTAATTATCAAGATGAGGTTCTTACAATAACGGATGAAACCATATCTGCTGATAAGATGAATGTTGAAGTTTGGGATATGGTGTTTAGTTGCCATGAGGTTTCAAAGACAGCAAGTTCATGGTTTACTAGACAATTAGGATTGTCCTGTAAGCTTATGATGATGCCGAATAAGAAGACTCGACTCAAAGTGTTTAGTAAACCTCCCTTTGAGACTTTTCTTTCCTTCGCAGATGGATATCCGATCAATATACTTGGAACGAAAAGTATGGAAAATCTAAATCAGAAATTAGATGAGCCCATCAAAGCAAACAGATTTAGATCTAACATAATAATTGAAACCAATACGCCACATGAAGAAGATCTTTGGGGAGATTATATGATTGGTGATGTGGTTAGACTTCGCAATATCAAACCTTGTGTAAGATGTGAGGTCATCGCCATTGATCAAGAACTTGGTAAAAAAGGTAAAGAACCTCTGACTACTTTAGCTACCTATAGAAGACAGGATAATGGAGTATGTTTTGCTTCAAATGCAATCACACTTTTAGATGGAGAGATCAAGGTAGGGGATTCTATCAACATTATAGATCAGGATCAACAATAGAGAGTTTTGGACAAGGGATAGTAGATGCCAGTGATGCCGATCTTTTTCATCGGCATCGCTGGGTGCGTAGCACGATACCATCGAATAGCCCGACCTATGATAAAAAATATGAAGCGATGAACGCCATATTTTTTTGTCATAGGATGGCCCCAAATCAAACTTAGTATAAATACTATAAGGATAAATGAAATTACCCCTCGATAATAATTACAAGGGGAAGGCAGATTTCATCATTTTCAGTAACTTCCAGTAGGTAGTCCTCGATCTCGCCATTTGGTGCTGATCCATGCGGTGTCAAATCATCTTCTAAACTCAAGCGGGCTCTAAAGCCGACTCTACCAAGTGCTGCGTGCATGGGTATTTCTAAATCTAAATAAGCAAGCCCAAAGTTACCATAACCATCATCCGAAATATCAATCCAGGCTTCATCAAGATCTTCAAAGTCACCATCTCCATTCCAGTCAATCCAAATATTTAGATATGCAGTGCGGCCCGTTGTGTTCTCTATATGATAGGGAAGTTTGTATGTAACTCCCTTGATACCTTCGAGATCGTGTATTAATTGAAATGCATCCTCATCGTTACCATCGCCAAGGGCATCAATAGATTCAAGACCTTGAGGTTCTGTATCAACAGAGTTACCCAAAGTCAAGCTAGGGTTAGTAGCATGACGGGGTCCATCATTTTCTGCAAGCGTTTCATAATTATTAGTACTAGTACCTAGGCCTGTATCTGGTAAATCTCCAAAGTCAAATTCAACACACTGGGGGGTAATCAATTCTGTATTGTCAGCGCAACTATTATTGGTATTTTGAAGAATCAATTCATAGGAACTTTGATCTAGAACGAAAGGACCGAAAGGGCCGTAGTTTTGATTGTATGATAAATTATTATGATTATCGAATCCGGTGATATCGTAGGTACCTGAAAGTCCAGATCCATTCGTAATAAATGAGTAATTAAAATGGACTTGATTGTTGATCGTTTCGCAGGTGGAAGTTACGATCAACTCTGGCGCACTTTGTACCTGAACTGTCACTAAATCTAAATCACCAAAATTACAAACATTTTGAGAGTTGACATTCCAGGCAAATTTGTATGTACCAGGTACCAGACCATTAACCATGGTTGTAGGCGAGCTAGCATCGGTAAAATTAGGTGTAGATGGTCCGCTAAAAACCGTCCAGATACCCTCTGCTCCAGAGATACTTGCATTCAGCGTAGTCACTATATCACAGGTAAAAAAGGAAGTACCTGCGTCAAAAATGGCATCATCTAAAACAGAGATATGAATTGTATCTGTGCCAATACAGCCTTCGACATTGGTCGCTTCTACCCAAAACAAGTAAGTGCCTAAATCTAATGGTGTGAAGTTTGGATTACTAATTTGCCAATCTGACAATAGATTTCTATTTTCTTCTGGAAACCACTCGTAGTCAAATCCAGCATCTGAAGATCCAATAGTGATCATCTCATCTAGACAAATATTTCGGTCTATACCTGCATTTGGATTGGGTGATACATCATCGGTTACAAATATTGTAACTGATTCTGTATTATAGCAAGTAGTTGTCTGATCGGTTAATGTTAGGGTATAGGTTGACGTGTTAAATGGTGATACAGTTGTGGTTAAACTATCTGGATTAGAAACTTCATTGCTAGGGCTCCATGCATAGCTTAGATTAGGATCAGAGATACAATCAGCGCATATGGTATACGTGCTCTGAATACAGATACTTTCATCAGGAACAGCCACCATCGTTGGTTCGGGATGTAGCGTCACCTGCACAGTATCTCGGCCTTTGCAACCCGTCGTGGAGTGTGTAGCTGTTAGAACATATTCGTAAATGCCTGGTGCATCAAGAGGGATATTGACCGCTGTCTGAGATAAGAAAGGATTTGACAAGTAGGTAGATGGGGTCCATGAATAGTTATAAGCAGCATTTTGATTAGTATAGCCAATAATGGTACTCTCAGAAGGACAAATCTCCTTGTCTGGCCCTCCATTTGGGGAAAGCACAAAGTCTTCGGATACATCTACATTGACATTCTCAGTGGTCTTACACCCTGAAGCTAGATCAGTGACTTCTAAAGTATAAGTGATAGTATTAGTCGGACAAGCCAACGGATTAGCAATATTAGGATTATTTAAAAAATCAGGAGGTGACCAACTGTAGCGATATCCCGCTTGTGGTTGAGGACCGATCTGTACACATTCGTTCTTACAAACCACTTCATATGAGCTAAGCGTGATCTCAGGATTTGGACTTACAAAAACAGTGACCATATCTTCAGAAGAGCACCCCGCATTAGAAACTTGTAAAATGTATGATCTAGTAGAAGTTATATTTACAAAAGGATTCGCTACGTTAGGATTCGACAGGCCTATACTGGGCGACCAATTATATGTACTACTGGGGTCTGGGGCATGCCCAATTTGTGTTTGTTCTCCTTGACATATTCTTTCATCGGGGCCTGCATTTGCCACTGCACTTGGTGTAACTGTAACTTGATCAGTAGCCTTGCAACCGCTTGCTGTGTGGGTAATGGTCAAAGTATACACTGTCTGAATGGCTGGTAGTGCTTGAGGGTTTGGTATGGAAGCTGAACTCAAGCTTGCGCTCGGTGACCAGCTATATGTATATCCTGGGCCCAGACCAGCTACACCTATTTGTACAGGACTATTACAAACAGTTCTGTCTGGTCCTGCATCAGCAGAAATTGACTGTACCGTAATAGCAATATCATCAGTAATTGGGCAATTGTTAGGATCTGAGGCTGTCAATGTATAAGTAATATTAGAAGCCGCTGTTACGCTCGGTTGAGCTATATTGGAATTACTCAGCCCTGTAGTCGGCGTCCAAGCATAGCTGTATCCAGGTAATCCAGATGTCCCCAGTGTTATTGTGGAGTTTGCACAAGTGGTGATGTCTTCTCCCGCGTCAACTATGGGCAACGATGGGGTAACAGTTACTTGGTCCTGAACTTGGCAGCCAGATGGCGCGATTAGAGTTATAGTATAAGTTAAGGTATCCATGATGCTTGCTGTAGGTTGAGCAATGTTTGGGTTATTCAAACCTGTACTTGGTTCCCAAAGGTAAGTATAGCCAGCTTGCATAGAGGTTCCTCCAATCTGGACGTTATCTCCAATACACGCCATGATGTCTGGACCTGCATCTACCATTTCTGTACTGGCAACATTTACGGTGATGGCATCTGTACTAAAACATCCATCTGCATTATTGCTTACGGTTAAAGTGTAGGTAGTAGAACTTGCTGGACTTGCATTAGGCTGAGCCGCGTTAACATCATCTAATCCTGTACTTGGAGACCAGAGATATACATTACCAGAGACAGATGGTGTGCCTATTTGCGAACCTTGTCCACCAGCGCAAATCGTAATATTATTGCCTGCATTTGCTACAGGGTTTGATACTACTGTATAAATTAAGGTATCATATTCTTGACAGGTATTGGCACTATCAGAAACTGTTAAATAGTATGTTGTACTGGCGAATAAAGTGTCCACTGGCTGAGCACTATTGCTATTTGCTAAGCCTTCGCTAGGTTCCCAAGAATATACTAGACCAGGAATCGCCTCTGTTCCAAGCATAACAACGGAATTTTCGCAATAAAAATCATCTTCACCAGCATCAGCAATAATCTCATATACTTCCACTACTGCAGTATCTCTTATTTGACATTCAGAACTATTTTCTTCAATCGTAATAATATATGTAGAAGTCTGCGTGGGGCTAGCAGTTGGGTTAAAAATATTAATTGCACTAATCTCTCCATTGTCAGGCGACCAACTTGGTGTCCAACCAGATATAGTAGGACCTCCAATATTGATAGGTACGCCTGGACAAGTTATGGTATCGACAGCATGTGCAAATGGGAATGGTGTAGGTGGTGGATAGAGCGTAACACTTGTAGCACAATTCACACTTGCATTTGCTTTTAATGTAGCCGTCATGGTATAATTCGTAGGCGAGGTCAATGTTGCTGTAAAGGATTGAGGAAATGGACTGGTAGGATCTGGTATACCTGTACTAGGTGTCCATAAATAACTATACCGAGAGGTGTCTATACTGTGTGCAAAAATTACAGTATTGTACTCTATGCTACCTACAGGACAGTTTAAATCCGAATATGCATCTGCTGCTGGGATGAGGCATCCACAGTTAGGGACAAATACATTATCGGTACAAATGTTTCCATTCCACTCGACTTGCAATTGATAATTAGTAGGCACATTTGGCGCTACGTATGGCTGAGGTAAATTTTCTTGTCCTACAATACTAGAATTATCTCCAGATAAAACCGTCCATGTAAATGTGGCTAAGCCACTAGAATGATCTGCTGATCCGATAATTCGAGGACCGCAAAAGTCAATTCCTGCAGCTGCTCTATTTACAAACACTTGTACCGTATCTGAATCCGTACAGCCTGTCTGATTATGAATTTTTGTTAGCGTATAAGGAAATGGGTTTGGATTAGGCATTTCATCTGGTGAAGCTGTCGGGTTACTCAATTGCTGATTGTTGAGGTATCTTCCTGGTGTCCAAACAAAGGTATAATCTGTGTCCGCTGGTTCACCGATTTGCACCGATCCACCAAAACAAAAGGTTTGGTCAGGACCAGCATCCGCAACTGTTTGTACAGGATTTACTTCTACTTCATCAGTTACTATGCAATTGTCAGGACCTAGAACACTTAGCGTATAGAGAGTCGTTGCAGTAGGGGAGGCTACAGGTTGTGGTATATTAGCATTGCTTAATCCTTGTACTGGGGTCCAAAAATATTTGAAGCCTGGTACACCAGGAGCTATGTGAGGGGTTCCAATTTGTACTCCAGTCCCAATGCAATTTATTTTTTCGTCTCCTGCATCAGCGTCATATACTCTGACTGTATATTGCTCGATAAAGATACATCCATTAGCATCAGTCACTTCTACATTATAGATAGTGCTCACAGACGTATTCGTAGTCGGTGTAGGTGAAAAAGGATTTGATAAGCCCGTAGTCGGTGTCCATTCGTAACTCAATGGTTTTTCACCTCCCATTGCTGTTACATTTAATTGGATTCTACTAGTAGCACACTTATAGTAAACTGTATCACTTGGTAACTGGGGCGCTTCAAATGAGTTGACATCAACCAACGAGATATTTGATGTGTCTCTAAAGTCACAATCTCCGTAAGTTAAGATTGCAATTCTCCTAAAATTAGCATCGTCGTTGAGTGGCGGTGGTTGGTGTGAAACATTTGTCGCACCAGCGATATCTAACCAGTTGGATGTACCTACAAAATTAATCTGCCATTGATACTCTACTATAAAATTATTATCTGCAGGTGTGAGTACTCCATTTATTAAATAATGCGGTATACTATCTTGATCGATAAGCACATCACTTCCAGTGATAAATGGAACCGTTCCATTTATACAAACTTCTATATAAACGGGAGAGATTGTATTATCTGGAGCTAGATCATCAATACAGGGTGCGACACTAATTTTTCCTATAATATAATCGCTAGTATTTGGATTAGTAGAATTAGAAGCATGAAATTCAGTTTGAAAAGCACCAATAGTAGTAGGAAACCCAGTGGATGTGCGCCCTAAGAAATATATAATTTCGCCGTCTGAAACAGCCTTTATTAATTTCGTATCTTGTTGACCAGTGATCCATGTACCATATACATAATCACCATTGCCATCGGTTCTCATGACATAGCCACTATTCATTGATGTATTAAGAGGAAATAATTGAGCTGCATCTGGTGTAGGAAAGAAAATATGATCTTCTGCTATGCTATTTACATAAAACAGACTTGCAGCGTTTTTTACATTGAATCCAACTAGCTGTTGGCCTGATACCCCATAAAACTTTTCGTATAATAAGTTGCCATCCGAATTAAGCTTCTGAAGAAATAGTTCTCTATCAGAAGATACATTCTCAGACTTTTCAATAGCCGCATAGTATAAGCTTCCGTTTTCAAGTTCAATTGATCCATCTTGTGCATAATTAAGATGGCCTACGTAAGAAGCATAACTTACATCAGCAGCTAATACATCTACACAATACACATGGTTCGATATTTCATTGATAGCATTGTTTTCTCTATAAACGCCCGCTGTAGTATAACCCATATTTCCTTCCTGTTGACTTAGAATACATAGTTGATTGTTTTCGAATTCAACTTCAAGAAGCTCAATAGATTCATTATTGTATAAAGAGGAATAGTAGTTATCATTATTTGCATCTATAATGCTTATGGCAATTTTACCCTGATTAATTAAACCGGGAGCAGGATTTTGTGAGATTGGATAATTGATTGTATTGTCGACAACACTTACAATAGCTGTATAGCCATTGCTGGTGATTACTTTATTTGATAAATCTCTCTCAGCTCCTGGCTTATCAAGAAAAGAACTATAAATGATATTACCGTCATAATCAAACTTAGTTATGAAGTACTCATTTGTATTAGTTAAGGTGCTGTAATTAGCCAAATGCATAGGAAAATCAGACGAATTAGTCGCTCCACCTACTGCAACTATGCCATCAGACACCGAAATGTTATATAGAATATCAAACGCAGATCCTCCTAAATATGTGCTCCATAATAGTTGACCATTTTCATCTAATCTACCTACGATATTTTGTATATTTTGAGCAGAATTGGGACCTTGGTCAGTATCAAATGCATTGGTACTGATACCAGGCATAAAGGTGGATCTACCATCTACAATTAAACCAAAGAAAACATTATCATCAGCAAAATCATAGCTAATTATCTTAGTGATTCCGTTATCGATAGCCAAGTATGTACTAAAAATGAGATTACCTGAAGTGTCAAATTTTGAAACTACCAAGTCTCTTGCATAGTTACTTGTGCCTGCAGGATAACTTCCAGGTGTAGTTGGGTAATCATACACTCCTGAATTCACGTCGTCCGTACCACAAAGATAGAGGCAGTCATCAGTCAAAAATAGTTCATTTCTCATAGATCCTGATGAACCGCTACCCCCAATATAGGTGCTCCATTCAAAAACAGTTGGATCTATGATAAGCGGTTTATTTAAATCATACGTATCTATATCGAAACCGATTTCATTGTTACATAGTCTGTATGAAGATTTTATTTCATCTTCGTTACCATCTATATCCTGGTAAGTATAAGTCTTACCAGTACTTAATAAGCCAAATGGACTACAATAATCTAATGCTCCATTTTCATTGAACCCTATATCATTGACTCCTTCAAGGCTGTAATGAATCTGATCAGGGTCTCCACCTGGATGGACTATGTAATCAAACTCCATCTTACCTTTTAGATTTGTATAAAATCTAAGATCTATATTAGGGTAAATATTTTGATACCTTATTTCTTCATAGGTGGGAATATTTTCTACACAACCAACATAATTTTTGACACCTATCTTTTGATTTAAAAATAGCAAGCGTGTATCATTAGAAATATCCAAGAAATTCATATTGTACACGAATACGTCCTCCTGGTCGTCACTTTTTAATAGGAAAGAAACCTTATCTTTGAAAAATCTAGCCTCGATATTTCTTGTTTTAGAATGAGCTATAACAAGTTGCTCTAATTGCCCAATGTTTTTCTCAAAATATGATTTATGGTGAGTTTTCTTAAGTATTCTTTCTATACTAGGATCTATTGGGTTTTCATTTTCCGATGCATGAACTTTGACATCAATAAACGAAAAGAGCAGAACACAGAGTAATGTTTTCACTAGCGGACTAGAGTTCCAATTTTTGTGTGATTTGGTATAGAACAATGGCATGTACAATTGTCTACTTTGGGTTATTTAATACCTACGTGTCAGGTATTCTAGAATCTCTTTCCTCATTATACATAGGTAAACTAAAAGGTCATATGTATCATAGTTTTAATACCAAATTCATTCCATTTTAATAAAACGCACACCAACATATTTAGAATTCTGTAATAACAGTATATTAACATACGTAGATAGTTGTCAATCAGTAATTAATAAATTTATAATTAAAATTAAACGACGGCAACTGCAAGTGCAGACTTACTTGAAAATACGTTGTTTATTGAGCCATCTCTGAAATTTTCGCGCATTGGAGTTATGCTGAGATAGGGTCTTGGCAAATACGTGCTGTCCTGAGTTGTCAGGTTTTGCGCAAAAGTAGAGGTATTTATGGTCTTCATTTTCGAGTACAGCATCTATGCTACTGATGGATGCCATAGATATAGGGCCTGGAGGTAAACCAGCATATTTGTAAGTGTTATATTGGGAGTCTTTTTCCAAATGTTTGTTGAGGACTCTCCTGATTCCGAAATCTTGATTAGCAAAAACAACGGTAGGATCGGCTTGCAACATAATACCTCTCTCAAGCCTATTGAGGTAGACGCCAGCCACATCTTTTTTCTCAGGGTTATAGTTGGTTTCTTTTTCAACAATAGAGGCAAGCGTATACACCTCTTCTTTGGACATTTTGAGATTTTCTAGCTTTGACATTCGATTTTTGGCTGCCCAGAATTTATCATTCTCTTTTTTCATCCTCTCCAGAAATTCTTCTGTCGTTATATTCCAGTAGACCTCATAGGTATTAGGAATGAACAGGGTCATTAAAGTTTCTAGCTGTAGGTCATATTTAGTTATCACATTCTGATCAAATAAAGTAGAAAGCACGCTTATACTATCGGGCTCTATAAATGTAGCGACTTGACCAGCCACTTCTGGTAGAAGGCGCTCGTTATTTAAGATTAGTTTAACAGGGCTTTGTTTTCCAGAGCGAAGATGCTGAATCAATTTACGATTGCTCCAACCCGGCTCGATCTTGTACCTACCAGATTTAATTTTGCTATCATTATAGTTCATCAAAGTGGCTACCCACTCAAATGATTCGACATCGTCTAGTATGTCTTGCTCAACGAATAAGTTCATTAGATCAGAATACCTTGTTCCTGTGGGAATCAAAATATATTCCTCTTGAAAATTATGAGAAACATTGGCACCGTATATGTCTTGGTATTTCTGGTAGCCAAATACAGCAGCTATTAAGCAAATTATAAGTAGTCCTATTCCAATTTTCTTTAGCATAGAAGTAGGAAACGCTTAGTAAGCTTCGGATTTGCTAGGAAAGTCATTATTCTTTACATCTTTGATGTAATCTTGAACAGACAATTTTATATCGTCATACAGCTCCATATATCTTCTCAAAAACCTAGGTTGAAATTCTTTTGTGATACCCAATAGGTCATGTGTGACAAGAACTTGTCCATCAGTATCTGGTCCTCCACCGATACCTATAGTTGGAATGCTGACGGACTTAGTTACTGACTTAGCAAGCTTGGCAGGAATTTTTTCCAGGACTATTCCAAAGCAACCTAGCTTATCTAAAATTTTTGCATCAGATTTAAGTTTTTTGGCTTCTTCAACTTCTTTAGCTCGAACGGTGTAAGTGCCAAATTTATAGATAGACTGAGGAGTCAAACCAAGATGTCCCATCACAGGAATACCTGCAGATAGAATCTTACTGATCGACTCAGCAACCTCTTCGCCTCCTTCTAACTTAACACCATGTGCACCAGACTCTTTCATAATTCGAATAGCAGAAGCCAACGCCTTATTGCTGTTACTTTGATAGCTACCAAAAGGGAGATCGACTACCACAAACGCCTTGTGCACACCTCTAACTACAGATGCAGCATGATAGATCATTTGATCTAGCGTGATAGGTAAAGTGGTTTCATGCCCTGCCATCACATTCGAGGCAGAGTCACCAACTAGAAGTATATCGATACCAGCACTGTCAAGAATTTTGGCCATAGAATAGTCATATGCCGTAAGCATACTGATCTTTTCCCTATTATCTTTCATGGACTTCAGGGTATGCGTAGTGATGCGCTTTACCTCTTTAGAAACAGACATATTTTTGATATTTTTGATGCCACAAGGTATAATATAATTGGAGATTTGCTGCTCGAATTGATGTATTCTTTAACCATCTACTATAGACAGAAGTATGATCAAAATCAATGATTTTAATATACTGTATTATAGCAAGCAGTTTATTATCAACTATGCCCACTAATTATTGAAAATATTCGAGGATTTAGGCTAATTTTGTACTTATGAATAGTAATACTTTAATCACAGCTTTTTTAGCCTCATTTGTTCTACTTACTTGCAATAATGATTTAAACGTTATAGATGATTTTAAGACGATTCCTGTCATCTATGCTCTAATTGATGGCAATGTCGAGACCAACTATATCAGAGTAGAAAAGGGTTTTATCGATCCTGAAATTGGCGGTTTAGAAATTGCTAAAAATCCGGATTCATTATATTTCGGACCAGAGGTGATAGTTAGAATTACAAATATGCGTACAGGTACTGCGGTCTCCCTGGATCGTGTAGATTTGGTAGATGAAGGATTTACACGTGAAGAGGGCGTATTTGCTACACAACCCAATATTGCCTACAAGCTGAATATTGCAGATTTAGGTATGGATAACAATGAAATACTAAAGCTAGAATTAATTGACGCAAATGACAATGTTCTAACCGAAGCAGAGACTATGGTAATAGGGGAGTATATGATATCTAGCACCCAACCTGCCGATCCAATTAGATTTCGCGATGAAAGTGATACGACTTTTGGATTAAGATCTGATGAACAAGCAGCTCGTATCTATGATCTACGCTTATTTATAAATTATACTGAAGAAGATCCTGTAGCTGGTACTAATGAGGAGAAAGTATTAGAATGGGTGATAGAAACTGGATTAGAACGAGAATTATCAAATGGGATCTATAGATCACTTACTGCTTTCAGAGTTGAAGGATTTACTTTTTTTCAATTTTTGGGGGGAGCTATCGAGGATAATAGTGCAGTCAGTAGAACATTTAATGGAATAGATATTCGCTATGATGCTGGTGGAGAAGATTTAGCTGAATATATCGATATTGGGAATGCTAATACGGGTATTACTAGCAATCAGATTATTCCGACGTATACTAACTTCAGTAATGACGCTGTCGGAGTTTTCAGTTCCCGCACAACCATCATTAGCGAAGAACCATATGACCTAAATTCTGCAACGAGAGATTCCCTTAGGGATGGACGTTTTACACGACAGTTAAATTTCAATTAATATACTTTACTTGCTTTATAGTGAAGTTTAGAACATGATTTGGGGGCCATCCACATCATTTCTGTGCTGATTCGCTATCGCTCATGGCACCTTCATTCGTGGCCGCGTCATCCGCTCATATCGACGAAGAGTCGAAACCGCTTCTACCGCTTGTCCATTACCGCTTCCTGCTGTTCGCATCGCCCAAGATGAAGGGTTACAATAAAGGGTAAATCTATTAACCTCTGAATTGAGATAAAATCAAATTTAATATTGATTGACAGCCTGTCCCGTTATCCACGGGAAGGCTAGATTGAGGGAATTTAGCCTTTGCTAGATGACTGAAAGATAACGAAGTATGTCAGTATTAGATTTGGAGAAATTCTATAAGAATTTTGCTTTTATCCAATGAACGGGGTTGATAGAGGTGCCCTGAAGCAAATTCTATGTGTTTATAAAAAACTAGGAAATAGTTTATATAATGTAGTCCTATCGATTAAATGCTTCCCCTCAAAAGTAAAATGCTCAATATTCAGTTGTTGCTCTTTTTCTAATCTTAGTTGAAAGTTAACTCTATCTTCTGTCAAATATTGATCCTGCGTACCATGTACAGAGAAGATAGATATCGTAGAAAGATATTCCGAATCTTCTAGAAAATTTAAATCTTCCGGTGTCATACCTGCCCACATGATCAAAGCGTGTAACTGTGGTTTATTTCTAATCATCCACCTCCAGACGGTAGCTACACCTTGCGAAAAACCGAAAGCCATTACCTTCGTATTTTTATGACAAAGAGGCAGATAACGATCAAGTAAACCTTGAAGGTAGTTGCAATAATCTTTAACCTCATGCAGTCTATCTTGCTTTGTCATCCATGAAGATCCCACCTGACCCTTTGCTTCATTCCAGTAGAATCTCGAAAGCCCTTCTGGTGCAATAAACAAATGTTCTTCTGTAGCGATATCAGAAAATTTGTGAATGATTTGACTTGCTAGTTGACCATAACCATGACATACAATCCACAAGTACTTTACTGTAACATTAGCTTCGCCTAGGGTAGAGTAGTAGGCTGTCTTCTGAATTGTGGTATTATGATGTTGTACTAGAGGCATAGTGTAAATACTTTAAAGAAGCAATTTACTTGTTTTTTTCTTTAGCCTTTGCTTTTTCTAGTCTCAACTTAGCATTACGTTTTCGGACATCTGCGTTACGTTCCTTTGATCTGTTAGGATTGACCGTTGATCTTTCTTTTTCATCCCCAAATATATCTTTATGGTTAGCTTTAGGTTCTGGAAAGGGAGGGGTTTCTTGAGTCTGGTGAAAAACCTTTGCATTGTGTTTCCATTTACCTTCGTTATAAACGTATCCCTCATAAGAACCATCTGGTATTAAAAATTGACCAAACTCCGTTTTCTTGAAAATAAGATGATCATACAAAATTTGATCTTGCACTTCATCATAATTGCAGCTAATTATAGCAGCAGCAAAATATTCTAAAATTATTCTGGACAAGGATGCGGGATGTGATGTACTCTCTTCACCTGGTACAAATACTGAAGCACCAAAAACTGGATTACCGTCCTCATCAAAACTCAGTACATCAATGACTTTTCTATTTTCCATCAATGAATTTCCATCGAAACCAAAAACCAGATACATGGTTTGATTATCAGATTCAAACGCTTTTATGTTGTAATACAATGTACCATACCAATGGTCTTTATCTCCAGTTTCAAACTCTGGTGTGAAGTAATCTGAAGAGGTGTCATTAAGCTTTATGAGCGTCCCATCTGCTTTTAAGATATATCCCATATAGGTATAGGTATCATCTTTTTCAAAAAGTTGCCAAGTAAAAACTCTAAAGCTATTATCCTCACTGCGTAGCTTGGATATCGTCAATAAACTATCAAAGGGATATGCATAGGCACCAGTTTCGCTCAAAGTTTTCTCCAATAAGATACAAAGTTCGTGATTCGCTTTCTGCCGATTGATTAGTAGTGAATCGTGCAACACAGTTTTACCAAGTGTTAATAGTTTAACTTCCGCTTCAACAAAAGTAGAGTCGATAATAGGGGAGATTACATTAGTAGAATCCTTGACTTGCCCTACAAGTAGATGGGTGAATGAACAATAAAGTAGAATGAAAAATATCTTACGCATAGCGTATAAACGTCTTATTCATAGCTTATGTTATCACAACACGCAGCCATAAACAACAAAAAGTTTCAATTTTAGACACAAAGCTTTGAATGACTGATTATTGAGTATTATAGTGAACTGTTTCATGTCTTTATTCAATATTACTAAATTTGTTAATTTTTTAAGCAAATCAAATATTGATAAAATGAATTCCTGCATTTTAAAGCTGCAAAATTTATTAGGTATAGAAAAGGTCTTAGATCGTAATTCGATCCAAGAAAGATATAGTCATATCTGGAAAATGAGTGAAGGCTTGGATGCTATTGGCGTAGTACTGCCTGGCACAACAAAAGAGCTTAGCGATGTTCTGAAAATTTGTAACGAAGAAGAGCAGAAAGTGGTAATTCACGGAGGTTTGACTAACCTGGTTGGAGGCACAGAGACTGTTTCTACTGATCTAGTAATCTCTTTAGAACGTATGAATAAGATCCTAGAGATTGATACGGCGAGTCGCACAGCAACAGTAGAAGCAGGTGTGGTCTTAGAAAATTTACGTTCTGCAGTTGCTGAAAAACAGCTGATATTTCCACTCAATTTTGGTGCAAAAGGAAGTGCACAAGTAGGCGGCATGGTATCCAATAATGCTGGTGGTCTTCAAGTATTGAGATACGGCATGACTAGAAATTTAGTATTGGGTATTGAAGCTGTTTTAGCAAATGGTACTATCATATCTTCTATGAAGAAGATTATCAAGGATAATTCAGGTTATGATTTAAAACAACTGTTCATCGGCTCTGAAGGTACCCTTGGAATCGTTACTAGAGTTGTTCTCAGACTAATAGAAGCTCCTACAAGTAGATCCAGTGCCTTTGTCGCATTAAATTCATATGACAAAGTAGTTACGTTTCTTAAACATATGGATCAAGGTCTTGGAGGGCAGTTGAGTGGTTATGAATTGATTTGGGCTGATACATACCAATGCATGACTTCGCCTGATGCAGTACAGCTGCCTATGTCTAGAGATTACAAATATTATGTGTTGTTAGAAAGTTTAGGTACTAATATTGATTCAGACTTAAATCAAATGATTAGGCTTTTAGAATATGCACTAGAAAAAGATATAATACTCGATGCAGTACCTGCGCAAACAGAATCTGACCTGGAGTGGTTTTGGAGAATACGAGAAGATGTACATGTGATTAAATCTGCTTGCACTTATGATCATCATTTTGATGTCAGTCTGCCAATCGCTTCGATAGGGGAGTATGCAGCAAAAACAATTACTGAATTGAAGAAATTAGACTTTGTAAATGCCGTATACACTTTCGGTCATGTTGCTGATGGAAATATTCATTTTATTGTAGATCGTACATCAACTACTCAGGATGACATCAATACAATTAATGAGATCGTATATCAACCATTAGAAAAATTGAATGGATCAATTTCCGCTGAGCACGGTATTGGTGTACATAAAAAAGCTTATTTAAAATACAGTCGTTCAGAAGCAGAAATAAATTTAATGAAACTTCTAAAGAGATCGTTGGACCCTAATGGAATTCTAAATCCTAGAAATATTTTCTAGCTCAAGATAGACTTTAGATATTAACCTGCGATACACAAAAATTATATACTTAGGGTTAATAGAAAGAAATATAACATAGGAGGGAATATACCGAATAATCCTACTTAACATAACATAAATTATGAGATTTATATGTCATAGTAGCCTGTAGTATGGGTGTTTAACAACACAAACTGCATGCACTTAACTAAATTAGTTATCCTTCTTAGGAAGTATGATTTTGCTTTGCTTATCAGTTGTAGGTGTATCCTTAGATCCTGGATTTTGCTTACCTGATTCTATTTCTGAATCATCTTGTTCACCTTCTGGATTATCGCCCTGCTTGCGCTCTATATTCTGCTTTATTTTCAGAAGCATGTCATTTTTGGAATCATAGACTCTTACATCATTTTCATACTTATCTACAGGACGTACAGTTTGTGCAGATATGCTTACCGATAAACAAACAACAAATATGGTCGCTAAAATGATTTGAATATAATTCATTCTGTTATGATTCAATTATAAGTTACTATTATACTAATATTAAGTATATATACTGAATAAGAACGCTTCTTTATTGATATATTGCCCAATAATCATACAATATAAAGATTAAACAAGATATATGCCACGTACACAGAAAGTTAAATTCAAAAATGCTAATGATTATGAATTGTCTGCAATCCTAGAATTTCCAGCTGATACTAAACCAGTAGCGTATGCCGTATTTGCGCACGTTTTCACAGGTAACAAAAGCTTAACAGCAACTAGGCATATCGCTAGAGGATTGACTCAAAACGGAGTTGCTGTATTGCGATTTGACTTTACGGGTTTAGGAGAAAGTGAAGGCGATTTTGCAGATACTAATTTTACCAGTAATGTTTCTGATATACTAGCAGCAGCCCAATATCTAGGTGAGCATCATGAAGCTCCAAAGATTTTAATAGGCCATTCCTTAGGTGGAGCTGCCGTGATATTTGCCGCATCCCAGCTAGAAAGTCTAAAAGCCGTAGCAACAGTCGGTGCACCGTCTGAACCAGATCATGTGACACACCTGATTCAGGATCAAATTGAGGATATCATAGCTATGGGCAAAGCTAACGTCAATATTGGGGGTCGTACTTTTACTATAAAAAAGCAATTTCTAGATGATCTTCAGAGTAAGGACATGTTCACCATATTACGAGATTTGAAATTACCCCTGTTGGTGATGCACTCACCACAAGATACTATTGTCACCATAGATAACGCTGCTGAAATTTATAAAGCAGCTTATCATCCAAAAAGCTTTGTGTCTTTAGATCGAGCTGATCATATGTTGACTGATAAAAGAGATGCAGCTTACGCTGGTGATATTATTGCCAACTGGGTGAAGCGATACATCATTATTCCTGAAAAGCAAGAACTCAAATCCGATCGATCTGTTGCTGCAAGATTAGGCTCAGTTGGATTTACGGCTGAAATTCGAGCTGGTGATCATGGACTCTTAGCAGATGAATCAGAACAGGTAGGAGGTGATGATTTTGGCCCCTCCCCTTACCAGTACTTATCTGCTGCCCTAGCCTCTTGCACCGTCATGACTTTACAAATGTATGCGCGCAGAAAAAAATGGGATTTGAAATCTGTAAGTGTACACATTGACTATGCTAAGAGATACGTTGATGACTGCAAAGGATGCTCAGAATCTGAACGTAAAATCGAAGCCTTCAATAAAGTTATCGAATTAGAAGGCGATCTTGATGACAAGCAGAAAGCAAGATTGCTAGAAATTGCAGAACGCTGTCCCGTGAATCAAACCTTGCAAAAGACGGTACAGATAAACTCTTCACTTGCATAATGAGCATTAGAAACAAAACAGGTCTAGATTATAGATTACAAAACCCTCATGCCAAGAAGGCATGAGGGTTTTATAATTTTAAAGTCGATTGCCTATATAGAAATAGAAAAAATAAATCTAACCTAAAGGCCACATCATTTTCTTCTTTAATCCTTCCGGCATTCCTTTTTTATTTTTGTTGTAGGGCTTTTTCTTACCCTTTGGTGGCTTCTTGTTACTACCATCTGACTTATTATTATCTTGATGTTTAGGCTTCTTTTGATCGTGCTTTTTATCGGCGATATTATTTGCTTCCTCACCTTGCTTTTCAGCAGCAGCAGCACGTTTTTCTGAAAATTTAGATTTAGGCGGCTTTCGCTTATCTAGTTTCTTCTGATTTTTATTTCTATCCTTTTGATTTCTGTCCTTTCGATTTTTTTTATTGTTTCCTTTTTGATTGTTCTCGCCGTTGGCCACAAGAGCAGGATCCACATCACTCTGTGGGAATGGATGGTCAGATACCACATCAATCTTTCTGCCAATTAGCTTTTGTATATCCCTAACATAATCTCGCTCAGTATGATCGCAAAATGAAATGGCAACACCATCTTTACCAGCTCTTCCACTACGTCCTATGCGGTGCACATACGTCTCAGGCATATTGCTAATTTCAAAATTTATCACATATTTTAAGCTATCAATATCAATACCTCTAGCAGCAATATCAGTTGCTACAAGCACTCTTAGTTTGCCATCTTTAAAAGCTTTTAGAGCTTTCTGGCGATTATTTTGCGACTTGTCACCGTGGATAGCTGCTGCCTTACTCCCCTTCTTGGTTAGCAATCTTGCTACCTTGTCGGCTCCGTATTTGGTACGTGTAAATACCAACACGCTCTCCATTTTCTCATCTTGCAATACATGTAAAAGCAAATCGCGCTTCTGCTTTTTATTTGTGAAGTACACATATTGACTGATCGTATCTACAGTAGAACTTACTGGAGTTACTTCGATACGTTCAGGATTAACCAAAATGGTACTTGCTAATTTTGTAATATTATCTGGCATGGTAGCAGAGAAAAAGAGAGACTGTCTTTTCTTAGGTATTACTTTCAACAACTTTTTAATGTCATGGATAAAGCCCATGTCTAACATTCTATCAGCCTCATCCAAAACGAATATCTTGATATCTTTTAAAGAGACTATACCTTGATTCATGAGATCTAGAAGACGGCCAGGAGTAGCTGTTAAGATATGTACTCCCTGCTTGATAGCACGCACTTGTCCAGCCTGATTAACACCACCAAATACAACGGTGGATTTGATATTTGTATGCTTAGCATAAGCCTTAAAGTTCTCATCTATTTGAATAGCAAGCTCCCTTGTCGGAGTAACTATTAGACAACGAATTGGTATTTTACCCTGCTTATCGTTTTCGTGTTTGTAAACGGTTTGCAAAATTGGAATAGCAAAAGCAGCTGTCTTTCCGCTTCCCGTTTGGGCGCATCCGATGACGTCTCTTTTATTAAGTATATGCGGTATTGCAGATTTTTGTATGGGGGTTGGGGTCTCGTATCCCTTCTCTGATAATGCTTTCAGGATAGGATCTATGAGATCTAATTGTTTAAAGGACATAATTGTTATATATATTAAATACCGTGTATCGGCTTGAATTTAAAAGATGCAAAGATAGGGTTTTACTATACCTAATACCTAGTATGAGACCATTATCTTTTCTCATAAACTAAGTCATTAAGCAGTATGACATAATATATACATTTTCAGGGAATTAGTAAAGTGTATTAAAGATATGTATTTAGATTATTTGGGGCCATCCTGACTTACGTTGCCCTACAGTCAGGACCGGGTCATCCGCTACTCGTAGGTCTACTCGGTACTACGTCTCCCTCTGGAGAGACTCGCACTCCCATGTAAGGACATGGGCTAGCTACTACCCCTTGTCCATTGGATTTGAGTAATTATTCAGGGCAGTTGTCCATTATAATTTGTTCAGTAATAGAACCAACATTAGATGAGTTTATAGCTAATGGCGTGGCTTGAATCGTACCTAATAAATCACATACTTCTTCGATTTCGATCTCTCCAATTATATCGAAATCTTGTATAAAGTCAACTAATATTGAATCAACAAATGTCTCTCCATTGTATCGTGTATAAGTAGGCAAATTGTATACTATTCTGTCTTTTGCTCGATTAAGCCAGGAGTAATCGTTACCACCATTAGTTGCCACTATTCTTGTTCTCCTAGGCATTGTCAAAGAGTCAACTCCAGGGTTTTTCCCATCGGGATTTACAGTCGTTCCAAATAGCTCTAAAGTAAAATCTCGACTAGGCATAGAAAGCTCACTAAAAGATTCGAGTGAAGTAAGTTTTGGGTTTCCAGTTACAGTAGCATGAAATAAAAAATCTATCGGTTGTAGTGACTTTACCCAAGTTGTCAATTCAGCATTATTTGTAACAATCATAGAATCTAAAAGAACCTCATCATAAACGTCATCTAGCATATTTGATCCAATATCAATAGATGTTAATTTTGGATTGTTATCAATAATACATTTCGAGGCGACAACTGCTACTTTTTTTAGATTTATAATCGTCAAATTAGAGCAATTCACAATTTCTAAACCATTTCTAAATTGCTCAATATTTTTAAGAAAAGAAAGATCTGTGATATCATCAGATTCTATTTTCAAATTTCCGAGCCAAAATCGATAATTATCAAATAGTGAAAGGTCAACGATAGGATCATTACAGTTCCCTGTTGGGTTCAGTATTTCAATATCTCCTTTAAAACCCACTTCAGGGTCATCTAAATTATAAATGGCATCCCCTATTATGCTTTTCACCATATCTGCCTCAGATTGACAGCTGATGGTGTAGACGTTTTCAAAGGTCACCAGTTCATCGCCCTCACAGCTCATCAAAAACGGGACTAATGATATAATCAAAATAAAAAAGGATTTCATATTTCTCTGTTGTAATTGACGTGCAATATACTGCCATATACCTAGCTAGAAAAGTATAACGCTGTTAAATCAATATTGGTGCATAAATCTGACTATATAGTACTTTTGGCCTAGTGATGTGCAAGTGTGAGGCCTCGGGCCGAAGACCCAGCCTGAAAGAGGTTTCGTGTGATGGCTGGCTGGGGCCGAGCGGATAGCGAGCACTGTAACGTAACGGCGATAAAAGGCCGACCTTAGGAGGAATTCTATCGCAGGCCCCACCTTCGCCTTACTGCCTCTAAACAATTAGTTAAACCCGTAATACTTATTTGCTCAACCAACAAGTAAGATTACCATTCGATAAAGTATATTTTGGACTACATATATTTAAGATACTCCGTGATCTTCGATTTGCAATTCCACCAAATACCTAAACGCCCACTTCCAATGAATAACGCACTTCCCTACCCTAGCTTCATCAAAAATATCTAACAACTCTTTCTTGCGAAAAGATCGACTTATAGCTTTGAGACCATCGGAAAGAATCATCTTTGAAAAACCTAAAATAAAGCCTAGTAATTGAAATCCGCGATAACTTATAACACTGCGTTGCAGTTCACTGAAGATAATTTTATGATGAATACTATTGGCGTTTTTTCTGAGGAAAGAGATCAGCTCTTGGTCAGTAAAATGATACATGAAGTGAGTACTGATCAGGATATCGCACCCGGGCAAGACAAAATTGGGATGTAAAATATCAGAGGCTATGAAATTTATTGCAGGAGACACTTGAGTATTTACTTTGGCCAATTCTATTATGTTTGAATTACCATCAATACCAGTCAAATGCACTTCTTTACCAATTTTAGCGCTATAATTTGCAATTGCTCTAAGGATATCTGCGCCACCACATCCAAGATCTACAATCCTGAGTGGCTTGTTGTTATGCTGAATCAAAGGTTTCAATACGTTTAGAATAACATTGGTATTCCCTAGGTATTTATTGACGGTCGAAAGTTCAGAAATAGTTACTTTTAGTTCTTTTCCTTGTAGAGAGAAATTGTCCATATCTTCCTCTACAAAGCGGCGTGATTTGAGAAAGTCTATACGCATCTAGTCTGCTTCTTTACCAAAAATCAGTTGATATAGTTTATCTACACCCCAATTTCCTAGCGGGTAATACAAGGCAAAGAATAAAGCCATACCAAGTGAGAAATTTTGCGGAGAGAACAACTGATCTAAAAGATTGTCAGGATACGCATAGGATGATCTCAGTGTATAGCCACCAAACTCTAATACTCCCATAGTAACTAAACCATATGCGTACTGAGCATGAAATGGAAGCTTTCGAAGCAATAGGGAAATAGGCACCATATAGACGATATAGCAAGTGATCACCTGCCACCAATAAGTGAATCGAGCGATCTCAACCGAAGTTCCAAACTTATCCATAGCCACGCCCCAGATAAAATAGACAACACAATATAGTACGATTAATTTCGGGTCTACATCAAATTTTTTCTTTGCAAATTGTTTGAAATCCTCTACCATTATTTAGATTCCTGTGTGTTTATAAAATGTATAAGCACCATAATTTCCATGATGACTGATGCTGACTGGAGAAACCTTTTGATTCTTTGTATTATATATATAGGGAACTCTTTTATCTGTGTACTGAATTTCTACATCCTCCAACGGAATTGAATATGACTCACTGATTTGTTCTCGTAATGATCTTTTCAAATTATGCAGGTCAGCAACTATACCAGTATGGATTGCGGGTAAACCATTATATCGTTGGGCGGCTGCGGTATGAATATAGTCTTCTGTAAATTCTGTGATGGTTTCTAAAACCATATCTCCAAAGCGCACTTTACCATCAATATTATTCAAAATCTGAGTTTCGAAATAGGAAGGATTGAACGCATGTTCAAAGCCCTTCTGAATGTTGACCTTGTAGGCACTTTCTTTCATGGACCATATTCGCCAGACAGTACTAAAAGGATCATGACTTCTAAGTATTACATCTTGCTCTTCTAGCGAGCATACTTTATCTAGCCATCCAGACCTTGTCCAATCAGTACTTTCTCTAGTAAGTGCAGTATCTATGATATCATTTCCAAGCATAAATTAAGCTGGTAATTTACTTTCGATAATTTGTATAGCAGATTTTACATTGAGCATCTTTTCCATCGACTCATTATCTATAGCTATATCATACTTATCCTCAATATCGAGTACAATGTCTACCAAGTTTGCGGAATTAACTTTAAGATCTTTGATAAAATCGGTGTCCATAGATAAGTTAGCATATGCCTCTTTATCCTGTACATAAGGCTTAATGACTTCTTTAAGTTCTCTAAGTAAAGTATCCTTATCCATGCTATAATTTTAATCTTTGAATTTTTTGAATAAAAGACAAGCGTTGACATCACCGAAACCGAAACTTGCTTTGGCTAAGATATTAATTTCTTTCTTGATCAGTTTTTGCGGGATAGAATCTTTGGATATGAGCTGACCTATTTCGGGATGCAAATCTTCGCAGTTGATATTCGGAAAGATAAAATCCTCATTTACTTGCAGTACACTAGCGACCGCCTCTATAGATGCACCTGCTGCAAGACAGTGACCAATGGATGATTTTAGTGTATTGATTGGAGGGAAGTCAGCTCCATTAAGTTGTAATGCTTCAGTCCAATTCTGTATCTCTGTTGGATCTTTAATTGTAGCCGTCAGATGTCCATTGATTGCATCGATCTCTATTGCTTGTACACCCGTATTTTCTAATGCTTGCCTTATACATCTCTGTACAGCTACTGAATTTGGTGCCGTCATAGTACCTCCATTCCGATGTCCTCCAGAATTAATCTCTCCACCTAAAATCTCTGCATAAATCTGAGCATCTCTAGCTTCTGCAATCTCAAGACTTTCTATCACTAGTGCTCCTCCCCCACTGCCAGGTACAAAACCAGAAGCAGTGGCACTCATAGGTCGCGAACCTTTTTCGGGATCACTGTTGTGCTTATATGTGAGTACACGCATCGCATCAAATCCTCCCCATAAGTAAGGACCATGATCACTGCAACTGCCTACCAACATCCTATCTGCTCGACCTGATTGAATGCGATCAAAACCCATCAATATGGATTCTGCACCAGTGATACAAGCGGATGAATTGGTTGTAACCTGATTTCCTAATCCAAGTATGCCTCCGAGATAAGCACTGATACCACTATTCATAATTTGTGCTACGACAGTACTACCTAATCTTCTTACTTTGAAATCATCCACTTTATATATAGACTCTCTGAATTTATCAATACCTGAAGTACCAGTGCCAAATATGATCCCTGTGTGAAAATCTACTTCATCGGATAAATCAAGACCAGCATCTCGCCAAGCATCTAATCCAGACATCACTCCATAAAGGATACCAGAACTATTAAAATTTCTGAGTTGAAGTTCTGAAAGGTATTCTCTTTTTTTCTCTTCGCTTACTATAGGTTGACCTGCAATTTGGCAGGAGAATTTGAGTCGTTCCAACTCAGGAATAAAACGTATACCAGAAGTACCATTCTGGATGGCAGTCCTGAACTGATTAAGCCCTACTCCATTGGGAGCTGCAACACCTAAACCCGTAATGACCACTCTCCTACTCATAATTTGTTAGCATTCCTGCTATTTTGCCGCGAGCAACTAATTCATCTTTACCATTAAACATTTCGATGTAGCACTTTAATTTATTGAATCTGAAATACTCCTTAGTGCTCTTCACCGTTACCGTCTCATTTGGGTAAACTGCTTTAAAAAAATCAATTTCGGTTGAGCTCATTGCAATTTGGAGTTGATCCAAATTTTTAGATTCTTGATTCATAATTACAATTCCCAAGCAAACCAATCCGATCTGCGCCATTGTTTCTGTCAGTATTACACCTGGAGTGATAGGATTGTTTTTGAAATGGCCTTGATAAAAAGGTAGATCTTCTCTATAGGTAAATTTTCCAACTATCTCTTTTTCATCAAAGTGTACTAACTCCTCTACGAACATAAAGGGCTCCTCATAAGGTAATATGGCTATAATATCTTCAGCCGTCATTATCTCAAATGTTCTCCTCCGTTTACCGGTATTGTGGTTCCATTGATCCAACTGGATTCTGGTTTTACCAATAAATATACAACATTTGCGACATCTTCTGGCTTTGTTAATCTATGGTATGGGTTTCGTTGAATGGATTCATTTATGAGCTGATCACTACGAGGGATCATGCGTAATGCGGCTGTATCAGTAACACCAGCTTGTATGCAGTTGGCTTTAATGCCATATGGAGCAAACTCCAAAGCAATACTTCTGGTAATAGACTCTAGGACAACCTTTGCCGCAGATACTGCAGCATAATTTTCCCAAACCTTAGTATTTCCCTCACTCGTAAAACTTAGCACTCTTGCGTCATGAGCGAAAAGCTGATTATCGAAAAGTGACTTTGTCCAATCGTACAAACTGATTCCCATGCTTTCTATAGTCAAATGAAAATCATCATTTTGTAAAGTAGATTGATCATCAGAAATCATTGGTTTGAGATTACCCTTCGCGATACTGTGTACCAAGGTTTTGATATGATCTTGTTTTTGAAATTTAGCTTTGATCTCTTCAATAATCTCGACTCTCTTTTCAGGACGTGTTATATCCATATTGAAAGAAAGCAATTGGATTTTATGCTGTTGTTCTAATTCAGTAAAGGCAGCTTCTATATGTTCTAGATCTAGTTTACGTGCTCTGTAGCAAAGACACAAATTTAACCCGTGTTGAGCAAGCTTCTTGGCTGTCGCTAATCCTAAGCCGCTTGAAGCACCTAGAATAATCGCCCATTCTGATTTTCCTGCAAACTCCGCTACCATTGTAATAGAATTCTTTGAGCAGTAAAACCAGGTCCAAAGCTAAGCATAAGACCAAGGTCTCCCTTCTGAGGCTTATTTTGCATGAATCTTTCGAGAACATAAATAACAGTTGCACTTGACATATTACCGTAGTCTTTAAGTACCGCTTTAGTGATATCAATATTCTTACCCAGTGACCCAAACAAGTCTTCGATGGTTTGGACAATCTTTTTTCCACCTGGATGAAATATCAAGTGATCTATGTCTTCGATTGTAGTATTGTGGTCTTCTAAAAATGGATGTACAATCTTCGGGAAGTGTTTTGAGATGACGTTAGGGACTTCTTTATCTAACACCATCTGTAGACCGCTATTTTTCACCTCAAAACCCATCATGTGGATCGCATCATAGAAGTGATACATTGCCTCCCCTATTATTTCTGGGCCTTGCTCTTCTTCATGAGAAGATAGTATTGCGCATGCACAACCATCTCCAAAGATAGCAGCACTTACTATGTTGGTCATCGTGTAATCCTCTAACTGGAAGGTAGAGGTTGGTGATTCGACTGCAATCACAGCTGCCCGTTTATTAGGATTAGCTTTAAGAAAGTTGTGTGCATAGATCATTCCTGAAACGCCTGCTACACATCCCATCTCCGTAATTGGTAAACGGACGATGTCTTGCTTCATCTTTAGCTTATTGATCAAATAAGCATCTACCGATGGAATCATGATACCTGTGCAACTCACCGTAATGATATAATCTAATTCTTGCGCAACTAGTTCTGCTTTGTCCAGTGCTTTTGATAATGCGTTCTCAGCAAGTGCTATAGTTTCCTGCTTGTAGACAGCATTTTTCTCCTCGAATGATGTCTTAATAAATACCTCTTCGGCACTAAGAATAGAATACCGTCTTTCTACACCTGCACCTTCAAAAAGCTTAATCACTTTTCTTTGAAAACGTTCATCTTGCTCACTCATCCATGCTTTCACAAAGGGTATGATTTCCTCAGTACTCTTCGTATAAGGAGGTAAATGGGTAGCAACAGATGTTATTCTTACACTCATCCTTTTCTAATTATCCATTCATATCTAAATGCCCACTTCCACTCAATAGAACTTATATATGGAAGCTTACTAGCATGTTGCTCTAAATCTTTCTTCTTAAATCCTTTTAATATGGAGAGAAGCCCATCATTTCTAACCATCTTATTTCCGAAAAATAAAGTAATAAAGCTAAATAAATAATAAGCGACTGAATGTCGATGCAGATCATTAATAACTACACCAAGACGAGCTTGATCTGTCCATTGTTTGATTAACTCGTTAACTTTATCACATTCAAAATGGTGCAAAAATAAGGTAGATAGGCCAATATCGTATTCTAGATTTGCAAATTCTTCACTATCAATATCGCATTGCAAGTATTGAATATTACTGTAATCATTAGAAAGATTTTTCGCATATTCAAGTGTGGCTGCATTCGCATCTATTCCTAACAAATTAAATTTTAGAGAATTCGCTTTAGCATAATCAGCTAACACACGAAGGATATCCCCGCCTCCACAACCTAAATCAACAATTGTAAACTCTTTAGAATTATCTTCTTTTTGGAGGAGCTTTTTTACCCCATTTAAAGTAAGTTGATTACCTCCAAGCCACTTATTGATCATGCTCAATTTATCAAGTGCGCCAGTGAGTAATTCGCCGCTCATGTCTAAATCATCCATGATTTCAATATCGTTCCTTCGGTATGTTGTATCTATGAACATTACTTTGCCGCTTGCATTGGTTTTCCGTGGGTTTTACGGATGATGAAAGGTAATACAAAAGGGAAAGCTTTTAGAAAAATCATAATCATTTCTGAAAGAATCCCTAATCTAAATAATCTAGATATGATATGTCCATTATTTAATCTAGAACTAAATTCCTTCTTCCACAGCTTGTCATATGCTTCCTCCAAGGATGCTCTGTCTGGCAGCACACCTTTACTAAAATCAAGTATTAGTTCTGAGACCATTTGTGCAGACCTGATGGCCATGCCCATGCCATTACCAGCAAGTGGATGAATCATACCTGCACTGTCACCACACATCAAAATGTGTTCTTCTACAGGTTTTTTTATGGCGAAAGAAACTTGGCTTATCGTGAGTGGCTTTTCAAAAGCAAGTTCAAAGTTTTCAAAAGCTGATTCCAGAAATTTATTTTTACATACAACTTGCTGCTGAAATTCATCAATATTTTTATATTTTTTGAAGGAATCATAATCCGAAATATAGCAAACATTGATGTGGTCATTTTCCACTTTGGAAACGCCACAATAACCACCAGTAAAATTGTGCAATCCTACTGCCTTCTCAGGAAAATCACCTTTATAGTGCGCCTTTACTGCTAAGTATGGTGATGGTTGTTTGATAAAGTCTCTATTGAGTTTGATATCTAAGTTAGATCTTTTACCAAAAGAGCCGATGACCAAATCTGCCTCATAAAGTTCGTTTTTACCCGTACGAACCTCAAAGTAATTACCGATAAAATCAATTTGCTGAACTGTGTTATGGACGATTTTAGTGCCAGCAGCAATTGCCTGTTTAGCTAATTCGGAATCGATGCAATATCTACTGATGCTAAAACCTCCCATCGGTAAAGTAGTGCTCACGGATCTACTACCAGGTGTGCTTAATGTAAATACACTGATAGCCTTAGCGCCAAATCCAAAAGGATCAAAACCAAGAGATTGTAGATAAGGTAGGACTTCATTAGAAATATACTCTCCGCAGACTTTGTGTCTTGGATAAGCATGTTTCTCGATTAAGGTTACTTCTAAGCCACGTAAAGACAGATGTAAAGCACTCACTAAGCCTCCTAATCCTCCTCCAATTATAATGATGCGCTGTCCCAAATTTGATTACTGATTTCTTGTGTTTAACAACACCTAAGAGTAACATTAGTTTTGATGTTAAATTAAACATGAGATAAGAATTTTCTAGTCACTACTAACAATGCTACATGTTTGGAAATAGATTTGTCGGTGCGACAGCGCTTGCGCACAAAGCAAATCGCTCGGAGAGCGCAAGTACAAGCGGTAGAAGCGACATTCCTTTGTTTCGCTTTGCGAAAAAAGGGATACAGCGTATGACGTGGTACCGTTCCGATTTTCATCGGGATCGGTATGAACCCAGAAAGTTCATTTAAGTTT
>Ga0209187_1000292_pt1 | contig 100910 bp, 89 predicted proteins | sample BantaG_FD_187430 | JGI IMG/M metagenome (GOLD analysis project Ga0209187, IMG submission 187430) | Marine algal microbial communities from Bantry Bay, Ireland - BantryBay_4 metaG (SPAdes) (version 2) | ecosystem: Host-associated > Algae > Red algae > Unclassified | place: Bantry Bay, Ireland...
TTACTCCGCATTTTTTTTGCGAAGAAATTAAGAATCATTACCCTTATCTAAAGTGGTACACTTTACGTAATAATTACTGGTACACTTTCCATGAGATTTAATGGTACACTTTGGATGAGATTATGCATTAATCAATCTGCTTTAGATTAGATCCTTGATCTTGAGATCGAAAATACAATGAAATTATGCATGGAAACTAAAGTATCAAAAACTACAGGTAACACCAGATATCATCCCATATCCTCCTATAGTCGGAGACGGGAGATATCATCATACGTTGAACAAACCCTTCACAGCTTTTCACTTATTTTCAGTACATTTCTCTTGGACTAACGGCATGTCATACATCATCTTTGATTTATCAGATAACTTAAATCAATGTATTATGAATCCGAGTATTAATGATCAATTGATATCTCATGGTGACATCAAGGACATACCTAAAGATAAAGATTGGATATTCCAATTCATCACTATACCTAGCTACAGACTTCCTCCAAAAGTAACGCATAGGATAAAACTGCTAACGATATGATAATAGCCACCGCTATAACACAACTCCCGTGGATATTGCCAAAGAAATCGGAGCTAATCCTAGCTCTGTTAGTCTGATGTACTAATCCGTTGGTCAATCGTCACCTTTACATTATATGTAGCAACATAATCAACTTGTACTCTTAGAGAATATTCTTATCTTAAAGTCTAAATAACAACAATGCGTTACTCCATACAAAGGTCCAACTGGAATGTATGTGTATTAAAAATCCACATACTTCCTTTGTGTTATGCAGAATTAAAAAAAGAGGCTATAATGTTAGTACAACCTCTATAATTAGTTGAAGTAACTACTTTTCAGTTGTTACTCCTTTAAATTTACCACCAGTAGTTTTTACATCCATAAACTTACCATCTGGGCCTCTTTTTACAAAGAGTTTAGTTTTAGGATTTAAAACTTGACTACGGTTTTTGACAGCACCTTTTCTTGCACCATCTCCATAAGGCTTATTCTTTGCCATAATTATGTCAATTTTAATCAAGCATACAATTTAATACTGAGGCGTACACTTTTCTTAGCCCAAGGAATTTAATAACAAGAAAATGCTATCTTTACAGGAGAAAGAAAACGACTAAAAATTCTTTCCTGACCGAAAACTCATTCCTTCGATTTTCGGTTTTTTTATATTTGATCTATTGCAAAAGCATATCTGTAATCAATTAATTTTTTTTCACTTTGATTTTCAATCCATGCTTTTTCATTATGACTAAATTCAATCACTTGATTTGTATTCATACTTGAAAATTTTGAACTAACTTTCTCCAATATGTCAAGTTCCAATTGAGAAAATATTTCACTATTAAATTCTATATTTTTTGCCTTGCTAAACTGAAATCCAAAAACATTTTCAGAAACGGCAATGTTTGTGACATCAATTAGATTTTTGTTAGACATAAATTCATAAATACTATTATAGTTATTTGGTACAGGGCCCATTTTAATAGCTCTATAACGAACGCCACTCATTGAATAACAATTAGATCTGTAGGCAAGAAAATCAGAATAGAATAAAAGCTTATTTAATACAGTTTTCCAAGGCTCAAGCCTTTCTGCAAAAAACTTAACCATTTCTGTTAATTTGAAAAAATTAGGCTTAACATAACCACTTAAAGAATCCGGCAGTTTACTTCCAAGAAGATAAACTTCCATTTTATTTGAAAAAACATTCTTTTTTGAGTCGTAAATCAGCTCATTTATTCTATCGGTAAGATTAGATTTTTCGTCTGACGCTAAAGTGTTACATAAATCAACAACGTCTCTAAATTTAATAGGATCATTAACCATTTGAATTAGACGGCCATTTGAATTTGATGGCACTTCACCATTTTCATAATTCCTATAGCTGTTTGTTCCAAAACCTAAAATTTCAGCCATTTTCGCTGCTGATAAACCATACTTTTTCCTAATCTCTTTTATTTCAGTAGGAAAAGGAAGATTATGTTTATCTCGATACTGATTGTATACTTGAATCAAATTCAATTCATCTGTTTCAGTTGAAGTAAATTGCTCTCCAGATTCATTGCAGTTAAAAAAATGACTATAAATTGTGAATTCTTCTTTTCTAAATGTAAGAGAAACGTTTTCTCTTTTTAGAGCCATTTCTTTACCCGTAATTGGACTTTTCATAATTGTCATTTTAGTGGATAATTCATTGAGTATTCAGCTAAGTGAAAAGAAATACAAACAACACTTAAATTGGGGTTTCCTATTGTTATTTTAATATAAATTTCTTCCCCTTTTATTAATTTCCCAAAAACCCACATGTCAGCTTCACCTATCATATTATCTTCCAAAGGGCCTTGGGAATAATCTAAACTCTCCAACTCTTCAAGAATCGTTTTCCTATAAATTGGAGTAATTTCAAGATCAGATAAAGTTTGGGTGTTTTTATGCCTATTAGAAAAGACTACATCCCAGATTTTCATTTTAACTTTAAAATCCCTTAAAAACTCTTCTACATCATCATTACTTGCCATTTAGCTAATAAATTACGTCAAAAATAGTAAATTTACATTATTAATTCACTTTATAGTTGGATTAAGTTCATTTTAGTTGCAATTATGTCACTTTAAGGTAAAAGCAACTCTGCATAACACCAGATGATCACAGCATATCTGTTCGTACCTCACAGAGACGCTGGATATGATTATTAGTTAGGTGCAATCGCCGAAAAAATATAAAGACAGATATTCAAAATAAATAATTCCCTTTATTGCAATGAACTAAAGCAAGTGTAATTAACACTAATGAAAGAAAAATTGAATTATCAAGATGAAGAAATAGTCAATATTTACGATGAAGTAAATCTATGGACTGCTCCATTTGGTAGACTACTATTGGAAAATATTCCCATGGAAAAAGGGTTTACAATAGTAGATGTCGGATTTGGAACAGGATTTCCTTTGGTGGAATTAAGCCAAAGGTTTGGCGAATCAAGTAAAATTTATGGAATTGATATATGGAAAGGTGGCATTGAAAGAACTAAAGAAAAAATTCAAACTCTTCGGTTAAAAAATATTGAAATTCTAAACAAAAACGCAATAGAAATAGATTTGAAAAACAGTTCTGTAGATTTAGTAACTTCAAATCTTGGAGTAAACAATTTTGACGAACGCGAAAAAGTATATTCCGAATTATATAGAATTCTAAAGTTCGGAGGTAAGATTTCTATTACAACAAATCCAATAGGAACGTTTAAAGAACTATTTTATATTTTCAAAGAAGTGATGATGGAATCTGGGTTGACAAAATCAATTCAGTTACTCTCAGATTACATTGCAAATAGAAACACAGAAGAGGGAATCATTGAAGAATTTTCTAATTCCAATTTAAAATTTATCAAGAAAAAGATTGATTCAACAAATATGAGATTTATATCTGGTGAAAGTTTGCTCAATCATAGTCTGATAAGAATTGGATTTAGAGAAGATTGGGATAAACTTGTCGATGATGCAGATAGATCTAAATTTTATAAAAATGTATGTTCAAAATTAAATAGAAGAATTTTAGAAAACGGAGTATTTGAAATGACTATACCTCTATTGTATCTTGAATTTGAAAAGTAGGACTGCACCTAACACATGATGACGATGGCATACCCTTCGGGATACGCCACGTATCATAATTCCGTTGAACAAACCCTTCACAGCTTTTCACTAATTTTCAGTATATTTTTCTTGGACTAACGGCATGTCATACATCATCTTTGAGTTATCAGCTAACTTAAAAATCAATGTATTATGAATTCAAGTATTAATGATCAATTCATATCTTATGGTGACATCAAGGACATACCTAAAGATAAAGATTGTATATTTCAATTCATCACAATACCTAGCTACAGAGCTCCTCCAAAAGTAACGCCTAACATAAAACTGCTAACGATATGATAATAGCCACCGCTATAACAGAACTCCTATGCATATTGCTAAAGAAATCGGAGCTAATCCTACTGCTGTTACCAATGTATTAGTCCGTTGGTCAATCGTCACCTTGATATTACATGTAGCTACATAATCAACCTGCACTCTTAGAGAATATTCTTATCTTAAAGTCCAAATAACGACATAGCGTTACCCCATACAAAGGTCCAACTGAAATGTATGTGTATTAAAAATCCACATACATTCCTTTGTGTTCTCAGCAAGCAAAAAAACATGTAACTCATACTTACATACAACAATCATATAAATTTATAAATATGGAGAAATTGGATTGGTCAAAATTTAAGAAGAGGATTAGTATAAAAGCAGATTCAACAGCAATATTTAATTCTTGGATAACTCAAAATAGTATTGAAAAATGGTTTTTAAGTAAAGCTGAATTCAAATCTGAGAACAATATTCGTAAAGACAGGTTTACTGATATTGAAAAAGGCGATAGTTATGTATGGATGTGGCATGGTAGCGATAATATTTCAGAAGGAAAAATCATTAAAAATAATGGGAAAGATTTTCTCCAATTTACTTTTTTAGGTTGTATAGTTAGTGTAAAAATTAAAAGTGAAAATGAAGAAACTGTTATAGAACTTATTCAAAGTAATATTCCCTTAGATGAAGTTTCAAGGATGAATTATTATGTTGGGTGCTCAAGGGGATGGACTTTTTATTTAACAAACCTCAAATCCATTTTAGAGGGTGGGGTTGATTTAAGAAATAGAAATAAGAATTTGATTGATGTAATAAATACATGACATTTAAAAAAGAAAGCCAGCTGAGAACAATGCATAAAATGTTCATTGCGAGCAAAAGCTCGCAACGCCATTTATGCGGAGCCGTTATCTGCAAGGAAAAGAGGAAATTGTGGATAAAATAAAAAAGGCCCTAACTTTACATTAGAGCCTCTTTTTTCTTAAACTTGGTTACGTTATTCTCAAGAGAACAAGAGGCTTTACCAAGCATCACAATACAAATATAGACCAATAAAACTATAAATGAAATATAGTGAAGTTACATTTTTCCTATCAAATCCAAGAATGCAGCGTTTTCTTGACTCTACAGGAAGTAAAACTAAGGCTGTAAGGTTTTATAAGGCAAATTTAAGAATAGCTCAATCTATACATCCACTTTTAGGAATTTTAGAAGTGATACTAAGAAATCGTCTCATTGAAATATTATCGAGTCATTTTGTTGATAACGATTGGATAATAAATCAAATAAGTGGATTCATGTCTGATCCAGCATTAAGATTTACTCATAAAAGAACTGGGCGCATAAGAACAAACAATTACTTAAAAAAGGAAATCGAAAAAGCTCAAAAAAGAATTAGAAAATCAGGAGCTACAGTAACCAATGGTAAAGTAATTGCTGAACAAACAATGGGATTTTGGACAAACTTATTTGAAGTTCATCACTATAAATTATTATCTGGCAAACCAATTAAGATATTCAACAATCTTCCACCAGGTTATGGTCGCAAAGAAATACTAAATGATTTGAATACAATCAGAAGGTTAAGGAATAGGATTAATCATAATGAGCCAATTTGTTTTAATGGTACAGTAGTCGATTTTACTCCAATAGAAAATATATACACCTCAATTGTAAATATACTCACGTGGATAGACCCAAAATTAGAAAATTGGATATCTGATATTGACACTTTTCAAAACAAGATAATCAATGCTAAGAAAATATAACCCAGCACGTAACAAGTGGAGATGATGGAAGAGCTCCTTCGTCACTCCTCCACATACCACCGACCCGTTACATACCATAAAGACCAACAAAAAATCACGAAAACAAAATGAAGAAATATACATTAATTGCGATGATTGGTTTGGTAGGTTGTCAAAATAGGAATAGCGGAGAGATATTAAAAAGTGATCAACTACAAAACGATACTATTTACGATGTCTTGAGGGGAGAATTAGTTCATGAGACTGAGGATACTTTGTGGTTTGAACCGTACGTCAAGAGGATACCTAAAATAAGAAGGATTTTCAGGAAAGGTAAAAACTATATATATGAGGCAATTTACAGAGATTCTAACGGAACGATTTTGTCAAATAGTGAGATTAAAGTGATTCCTTCTGGTGAAAGAATAGACTTCGCTCCAGAAAGACAAGATAGAGTAACATATGAGTTTAAAGATTATAAAAAAGACAAAGCAAAATTAGAGGGAAGTACTATAAATGCATCCGCAGAGTATTGGGTCGAAAAGCAAGAAGAAGGAATTATTGAAAACTCGGAATCTGTTTGGATTCACCCATTTCGAAGCAATCAATATTTATTTACAGAAGTAGCGCCTTTCCCTGACATTCAATTACCTCTCGAAATAGGAAAAGAATGGGATAGTAATTTAAGTATTGGCGAAGGTTGGGGTGAATGGGAAAACACATCAGGCAACTGTACTTACAAAATAGTTAAAAAGTCGAACTATTTGATTGATTCTACCATAATTGAATGTTGGCTAATCACATCTAATTCTGAATATAGTTTCGGAAATTCGAAGTTAGATTATAAGTTTAATGAAGAATTTGGATTTGTAGAAATGAACTACAAAAACTATTTAAACGAAACCTTGAATATTAAAATGATACAAATTGAAACAAAATGATACGGTATGTAACATGTGACATGACGATCATGCTTCCTTCGTCAGCACGCCGCATGTCACTGAGACGTTGAACAAGCCCTTCACAGCTTTTCACTTATTTTCAGAACATTTTTCTTGGACAAACGGCATGTCATACATCATCTTTGAGTTATCAGATAACTTAAAAATCTATGTATTATGAATCCGAGCATTAATGATCAATTGATATCTTATGGTGACATCAAGGACATACCTAAAGATAAAGATTGGATATTCCAATTCATCACAATACCTAGCTACAGAGTTCCTCCAAAAGTAACGCCTAACATAAAACTGCTAACGATATGATAATAGCCACCGCTATAACAGAACTCCTATGCATATTGCTAAAGAAATCGGAGCTAATCCTACTGCTGTAAGTCAATTATACTACTCCGTTAGTCAATCGTCACCTTTATATTATATGTAGCTACATAATCAACTTGTACTCTTAGAGAATATTCTTATCTTAAAGTCTAAATAACAACGATGCTTTACTCCATACATTGATCCAACTGAAATGTATGTGTATTAAAAATCCACATACATTCCTTTGTGTGGTAGGGCATATAGGACAAGACATCATAATCATAATATATAGTATGATAATATCAGAGGCAGATAAAAAGGAGAGTGCAAAAGTTAGTCTTTTATTAAAAAGGATTGAATTAATGGATGGACATTATGTCAATACTGAAAGTGATATAATGTCACAACAACAGCCATTTATTATATCATTACTACTTGGATATAATCATGAATTGAAAGCTCATGAGTTAGAAGAGATGATGAAGATTATATTTTTGATTTGGGAGTACTTCAAGGATGTAAAACAAATTAATGAAGTGAAAATATCAGAAAGTCAGTTCGAGAGAATTCACCTGAGGAATATTAATATGCTTGAATACTTTGAGGAAGAAAAAGATGAAAGTGAAAAAATGGAACTTGTAGATTCGGACCTAAGACATTTGAATTCAAAAGCATTGTTTACAGGAGTGCTTTATCAATTCAACCATAAGCAAGCACTTTTAGATATGAGCAATAAAGAAAGAGGAATCTTATTAATTGGACTAAAGAGTTTGATTGAGTGTTTCGAAGAGATAGTCAATAGTAAATAAATATTGGGACTAAGAAAAGTGAAAACGGAATTAAATAAACTTGAAAAGGATGTTTTGATAAAGCATATTTCTGAACTTTATAAAAAATTTAAGTCTGTAAAAAAATGTTTTGAGTATTATGTAAACCTTTATGAAATCAGCATTCTTGAGAGATATAAACATAAGGCGGATATCAAATTAAATTATCGATATCACAATAAGCGGTAAGTGATTTCAAGTAATTGGGTACGTCAAAAGAAAGTCTTGCTGATTTATAATTGCATTTTGTTGAATGTGGAGATGAATTAACAACTACGTAGGGTGACATCGATGAAAATTTTTATACGAGCGTTGGAAAACACATACGCAAATGCACTTGAATTAATCGATAACAGCGGACTTTTGGATAAATGAAAAGAAAGAGCATTGTAAATAGTAAATGACACCGATAATATTGGTTGGGGATTTCATGATTGCCTAAAAGATGTATATTATGAACATTATATATGAAATACGCCATACAACGAGTGACGAACACGATCATGCTTTCTTCGTCAGCACAACAGATGTCGTCAATCCGTTAGTGACGATTTGAGAAAAACTAAAGCAAAGGATGTTAAAACAATTGAGAGAAGGACAATATTTCGGTGTTATAAATCACCAAAGCTCATTTAATGGGATTAACATAACAGACACCGAGTATACACACGAATATGTAGATTGGCATCGTCACGAAAACCCCTATTTTACATTTTTACTGCAAGGGAAGCTAATTGAAGAAAACAAAAAAGAATCGTACACGTTGTCCCAAGGAAGCCTATTATTTCATAATTGGCAAGATTACCACCGCAATATAAAACCTCCCGAATTCACAAGAGGGGCTCACATTGAAATAAATAGAAGTTGGTTAGCTAAGATAGATATAAGCCTTGATGAAATTGAGGGCAGTTTGAAAATAAATAATCCAATTATAAAAAATTTGGCTTTCCAAATTTTATTAGAATCTAAAAGTGCTGACAATTATAATCAAGCAAGTATAGAATTATTACTCTTAGAGCTGTTGTCTACAGTAAGGCAGTCCACTGTAAATAAATCTAAAGAAAAACCAAAATGGTTTAAGAGATTGGGAGAGTTGATTTATGAAAATCATGACAGTAAAATATCAATAAAGAGTATTAGTTCTGAATTGGGAATTCACCCTGTTCACCTATCTCGAACTTTTCATAAGCATTACCGAGCAAGCTTTGGACAGTACTGTAGAGAAATTCGATTAAATAGAGCAATCAATTATATTATATTAAAAAAACATAACCTGACAGACATAGCTTATTTGACACATTACTACGATCAAAGCCATATGACAGATACTTTTAAAAAACGTTTTAAAACTACGCCTAAAGAACTCTCCAGAACCATAGGTTAAGAATATCCTATTTTTCCAAAGGTTAATTATGGTTCTTCGTACTAAAAATTTAATATGCTCAAGCTTAAGATAATAGTTCTTTTAATTCTATTCTCTAAGGGAATAGATGCACAAGTAGATCCAACAATAATTAAAGACCTAAAAGATGGATGGCACACTAAACCTTTACTGGTGCATAATAATTTGATAAAGGACATGGATAGTCTGATTTCAATAGATCATTTCAAGCAAATTACAAGCATAGCAATAGCCTACGAAGGCAATTTAGTCTATGAAAACTATTATAACGAAAGTAGTGACTCAACTCTTCACAATACACGTTCAGCAACTAAAACGATTACTGGTGCATTGATTGGTTGTCTAATTGACGATAATAAAATTGAATCCGAAAAAACATATGCATCAAAATATTCAAAAAGAGAGAACATCTATTATCCTGACTCAAGAAAAGATAGTATTACGATAGAAGACCTATTAACTATGTCGTCAATATTAGAATGTGATGATTGGAATGAATTATCCAGGGGAAATGAAGAAAGAATGTATCTCATAGAAGATTGGGTTAAGTTCTATTGGGATTTACCAATTAAAGGATATCCTGAATGGACAACTAAACCAGAGGAGTCCGAATATGGTAGAGATTTTAGCTACTGTACTTCTGGTATTGTCGTATTAGGTGATATCATAAACACTATTACTGGCAATATAGAGTTGTACGCAGATCAAGCGTTTTTTAACAAACTCGGCATTGAGAAAAAACATTGGCAAATCACTCCGATAGGAATACCGATGACAGGTGGAGGTCTTGGGTTAAGAAGCAGGGATTTATTGAAAATAGGACAGCTCTATCTTAACAAAGGAATGTGGAATGATAAGCGGATTATTTCGGAAGAATGGGTTGGAAAATCAGTCAGCCCAAAAGCTGTAATGCCAGAGGAATATGGCAGTATTAGTTATGGATATCTGTGGTGGTTGTCAGAGTTCTCTCAGGAAAGAGCCTATTACATGACTGGTTCGGGTGGAAATAAAGTTGCTATTTTTCCTAATTTAGAATTAGTCGTTGTATTAACAAGTACATATTATAATGGCGGAATGGAATCTCACATTCAAACCTCAAAATTATTAAGTGAGTATATTGTACCTGCAATTAGAAATATGAAATAACTGTCACTCACCTTAGGTATGATTGCATATCTTTTCGTACCTCAGAGAGACGACGACATATCACCATCCTTAAGTTAGCAATTATTAAATTTGACTGTAATGAAGAACATATTCGTAATACTAATTTTTCTATTATTGTATAAAGTAGGAGTTTCGCAAGTAAATCAAATTGATTCTCCTGTGAAAAACTTTGATCAGTTGTGGAAAGAATTTGATATGCGATATGCAAATTTCGAACTCAAGAAAATAAATTGGAAAGAAATTTACTTTAACTATAGAAACCAAATTTCTGAGAAGACAACGAATATTGAGCTGTTTGAAATTTGTTGCTTAATGCTTCAAGAATTAAATGACGGCCATGTCACAATCGAGCCAAATTTTGATGAAAATGATATCGACTGTGGTCCACCTTACGAGTTTACTTTAGAAGTAGAGTTTGATTCTGATGATAAGATAAAGGACTTTGAATCTTTGGTAGATTATGAATTGGAAAATAGGGGATTCTCCAAACCAATTATGAAAAAATTATCAGATGATACAAATTTTCAATATCGTGTATCAAATTCATTTGGATACCTCAGACTTGATGAAATAACAGAGAAGTTTACTTTTGGAAAATATAAGAGAGCTATCGATGAATCCATAAAAGCATTCCAACACAAGCAGGGACTAATTATAGACTTAAGATTTAATGGCGGAGGATGGGATTATAATGCTTATGTATTGGCAAGTAGATTTGTTCCAAAAGGAAAAACCATCGGACACTTTGAGCGGAATCGAATCAAAGGAAAAAAGGCTTTTACACCATTGAAATACAGAAGAGTGAAATCTGGTGGTAAAAATCAGTTCACTGAGCCAATTGTAATTTTAACCAGTGATTTTACAGCGAGTGCCGCCGAAGTATTTGTGCTGTTGATGAAAGAGTTGCCCAATGTTACAATTATAGGAGACAATACGGAGGGAATTTTCTCAGATATGTATGAGTTTAAATTACCAAACAAATGGAATGTTTCTTTGTCAAATCAGCAGTATTTTTCTGAAACAAAAGTGAATTATGAAGGCAATGGTATTCCACCTAACATACATATAATTAATAGCGTTATAGATATTGAAAACCAAGAGGATCCAGTAATAAAATCTGCAATTTACCATTTGGAAAAACAAAACAACCGCTGACATTATATATGATGGCATATCTTCTTGACCCTCGGAGAGACGACGACATATCATTGGTAGCTGTAGCCAGTTTACATATAAAATAGTTACAATCATAATCACCATCACATACAACTACAAGCCATAATTACATTCTCATTAATCGATCATGATCAGCATAATTGCCATCATTATCACAATTTGTACCCAAATTATACCTGAACGGGTACTTTATTGTAAATTTCATAATTATTATACCCGATGAGGTATAAATTTAGAGATATTGAAACTAATTGTACCCGTACGGGATTATTATATCTAATTACACTATTTTAATACCCTAAAAAGGTACAATATGGAAGAGGGAAACATAAGTCTAAGTCATTTTGTGAAAAAAAAGAGAAAGTCACTAAAACTAACTCAGAAACAAATGGCGGAAAAAGCAGGGGTAGGAATCAGGTTTGTCAGAGAATTGGAAAGAGGAAAAGAGACACTTAAAATGAATAAAATAAACCAGGTCTTAGAGTTGTTTGGACATGAATTAGGTCCAAAAAAATATGATAGAAAATGAGAAAAGCAAATGTCCACATGCATGATGTACTTGCAGGAACTTTAATAGAAGACGAGGATGGATATCACTTTAAGTATGACGAGCAATATCTGGAATCCAAGAATAAAGAACTCATTAGTCTTACATTGCCTTTAAGGCAAGAAAAATACTCAAGTAAAATTCTATTTCCATTCTTTGATGGACTAATTCCAGAAGGATGGTTGCTAGACATCGTAGAGAAAAACTGGAAACTTGATGTTAGAGATAGAATGGGAATACTCTTAATAGCCTGTACCGACTGTATAGGAGCGGTATCAATTAAAGAAATATAATAAAATGGGAAGGTGCTTATATTGTTATGAAAAAATAGATGATAAAGAATATATAGATTATGAATATCATCAAAAATGTAGCAAGAAATTCTTCGGTAGCACAATACCACCAAAAATCGAATACTCACAAAGTGATATGTTAGAATTAGCTGAGAAAGTTGTCAAAAGTCAGAGAACTGTTACTGGTGTGCAAGCTAAAATTTCATTGGGGGAAAAAAAAATGACAGGAGATTCAAGTAATAAAAGATTCACAATAGTAGGATTATGGAGTCAATATATTCTTAAGCCCCAAACTGAATTGTACAAAGAATTACCAGAATTAGAGGATGTTACTATGCACTTAGCAGAAAGTGCAAATATAAAAGTAGTACCACATTCTTTAATTAGATTAAAGTCGGGGGAACTTGCTTATATCACAAGAAGAGTTGATCGATCAAAAAATCAAAAACTTCATATGGAAGATATGTGCCAATTAACAGAAAGGTTAACAGAGCATAAATACCAGGGATCACATGAGCAAATAGCAAAGGCGATTAATCTATATGCCTCTAATCCTGGATTAGACAAGGTAAATTTCTATGAGCTAGTACTGTTCTGTTATTTAACTGGCAATAATGACATGCACCTAAAGAACTTTTCACTATTAAAAGACAAAAGCAAGGAGTATAATTTGTGTCCAGCATATGACTTAGTCGCTTCAGAACTGGTTGTAGAAGGAGATGACGAAGAATTAGCATTAAATCTAAATGGGAAAAAGAAAAGATTGAAAAAGAAAGATTTTGAGGCTGCAATGGCAACAAGTAAAATAAATACAAAAGCATCGCAAAATATTCTTAAAAAATTTGTAAACATAAAGGCTACATGGGATGAGATAATTGATAAGAGTTTTATATCGAGAGGAATGAAAAATCAATATAAAGAAATGATAGAATCAAAACTCAAAATCTTAAATTAACAACTGGACATTTTACAGTATGATCAAAGAATGCTTCCTGCGTCAGCATTCTCGGTATACTCACTACGTCATACATAATCATCACTGGAGCCACAGGATATGGTAATTCATATTTAGCTTGTGCTCTTGATTATTATGCTAATATGGACAGAGAACCCTCTACTTTACTATGTGCAGATTCTGTGATAAAATAACTATAGCTAAAGTAGATGGTACTCTCATAAAATGGATGAACAGAATAAAGAAAGCTAAACTGTTCATATTAGACGACTTTGGATTACAACAAAATATCTCATGATATTAAGCAGACTATCTTATTAATATTAGAGGATAGGTGCATAGTGCATAATCTCAACCAAAGTGTACCATAATAATCTCACAGTTAACTCTGAGTAAGTGGCATGCATACATTAATGTACCAACTATCGTAGAAGCCATTCTTGACCGTCTGACTGCAGAATATTCTACCTTAGAATTAAAAGAACTAAGCGTAAGAAAAAGTACTTAAAATCTACAGATAAACCTAAGGGGTCAGCTTGCGCCACTCGGGGGCAAAATTGCGCCATTATACTCTTAGAGAATATTCTTATCTTAATGCCAAAATACCAACAAAGCGTTATCCCATACAAATGTCCAACTAAAATGTATGTGTATCGGAAATCGACGTACATTCCCTTGTGTTAGGTACAAATAAAAAATTAATCAATGAAAAAAATATTGCTTTATGTCTTCGTTATACTGTCTTTAATTACCTCTTGTGATGAGAGTAAGAAGACAATTAACGGCACCATGATACATGAGGAACAGATAGAAAAACTATTAAACTTTTTCAACGAAAATGCTTATCAAGAAAACGAAGGCACCTATTATTCTGATGTGGACAATGAAGGTAACGTGGTATCAGATAAGGTATACAATGTTGCTCTAAGCAGATTAATATACGGGTTGTCCTACGCTAAGGATGTAGACGTCTCTTATTTAGCAAAAGCTGAAAAAGCAGCTGATTTTCAAATGGAAAAACTAATTATCAAAGATTCATTGAATACTCATTTCGCCTCATTCTTTGATTTGAAAACTAATAAGGCTGATAGTTCAAAAAATTTAGATATATGGCAACAAGCTTATGGACTTTGTGGCTTATCCGAATTATATAGACATAGTCCAAGTAAGAATTTGTTAGACAAAATACATCAGTCACATGATAGTTTTATAAAAACATTCCACGATTCTAAAGTAGGAGGGTTTTATGGTAGTTATGCGGATGATGCACAAGTTGAGGGTAGCAAAACTTTACAAGCACTTATATATCCTATTACTGCATATATGGAAAACTTATGGTCAATAGATGTGGAAAATAGGGTTAAGTACGAACCTTACTTAAGAGAAAATATCCAAATTGCTTTTGACAAAGGGTGGAACAAAGAATTGGGCTGGGTAAATATTAAATTTGACGACAGTTGGAATCCGTGTCAGCATTCTTCTCCAGATTCAATTTGCTTCAGTGTTACTCCTGGACATAACTTTCAATATGCCTCTATATTTTTAAGAACAAAAGATTGGAATTTCTTGACAAACAAAGAACAATTAAAATATCAAGAATTTGGAATTGATGTTTTAAGCACAACTTTAGAAAAGCCTATTTTTCCAGAAAAAGATTTATCGCAAGGATTTTACAGTGAAGTCAATCCTGTAAGTAATGAAGTTACAGACAAAAGAAAAACATGGTGGCAGCATTGTGAAGCCTTAATAGCACTTTCATTAGCAGATGGAAAATTTAAAGTAAAAGCGAAAAATTTGGAGAACTTCTACTTTAATACATTTTCTGATAAAGAATATGGAGGCGAATTCTTTTATGTAAATGAATTCAATATTCCGCAAGCAGATGAATTAAAAGGCAATATTGGTAAATCTGCATATCACACAATAGAAATGATTAAGTTTTTAAATAAATGAAATCAGTACATAACTAATAAGTGAAGGTGACATATCTGCTCGTACCTTACAGAGACGACACATGCTACCAACGTTGGACAAGCCCTCCATAGTTTTTTCCATTAAATTTTAGAACTCTATTTTCTGGACTAACGGCATGTCATACATCAGCTTTATATCCACAATCGAAACAAATGGAATGGGTAACGTAATTATGGGGATTTTCAGAAGTAAGAAGTTTTAATCCCAGAGGGATTACATTATGGGTAGCCCTGCAAGAATTGCAGGGATTAGGATATAAAGTCTGAGGGGATTTGGCGGGATTTTTTACAAAAATCATGACAAATCTGATAGGCACGTACCCCCTTATAGGCTGTATTTATCCAATTACTGAGTAATAATGTAATTTATAACATTGTAATAAACTGAGTGTAAGCAGATTGGATTACTTCTGAACATCCCTATGAATAAAAATAGGTGACAGGTGTTTGGCATTAATTCCCATTATTCAACCAAGACAACCAGTCCCTTACCAACTAAAGAAACAAACCAAGTTAAGCTGATCTCGATTACCAACATTTAGAAATTGATTCATATATCCAAGCTCAAATCTAAAGGTCTCATTAAGTCTATATCCAAGACCACCGTAGAGTCTATTTCTATCGAAGACGTCTCTCTCAGTATTCAGGAATATCTCGTTGTACATACTGAAGTATAGTTCTTTCGGACTTGTTTTGTCTTTCCACATTGGGTAGGCGAGTCCCAGAAAATATCTAAACCGAATCCTAAAGTTATCCTCTACGAAACGTTGCTCGAATCTGTATCGGTGTTGCAGCCGGAGCTTGTGGACATTCTGCTTAGTGATCAGTTGCTGGAAGATTCTATGCTCATTAACGACAGACTTATTATCTGCCCCATCATAATTTTCACTTCTTATAAATCCGTAACCCAGCAGTAAATTTGTGTTGTCTGCGACTTCATAACCTACGCCAGTTCTAAGGAGTAGTTGTTCGAGGTCACCTATGGCATCGTAATTTCTGTATTGTAGCTCATGATGCCAGTTCAGTTTACCGTTAATTTTCTTGTTGCCAAAAAACAACATCCAGTTACCAAGATTACTTTCCTGAGCGGAGAGAAGAAGTGGCATCATGCAGACAATGCCACATAACAGCCAGAGCTTTCTCATAGGAATGATACTTTACCTGTTTTAACGTCATACATTGCGCCGACTACATCTATTTCTCCATTGCCCATCATTTCATGTAGGACGGGGCTATTGGTCTTTAGATTGGCAATGGTAAGGTGCACATTCTCTATAGCGACCTTATTGACAAAATCTATATTCTTAGAACTTCTATCTACGCCTTCTTCTGTGCTTACATTAACCATGGCAGGTTTTATCTTTTCTAACATACTTGTTAAGTTTCCTAACTCAGCGTGGTCGCAAGCACCTTTGACAGCTCCACAAGAAGTATGCCCCATGATGACAATGAGCTTAGATCCAGCCAGTTTGCATGCAAATTCTAAGCTGCCCAGAATATCTTTATTAACGAAATTACCAGCTACTCGTGCATTGAAGATATCTCCGATTCCCTGATCGAAGACGATCTCTGTAGGAATTCTGGAATCTATACAACTAACGATAGAGGCGAAAGGGTACTGACCATTAGCGGTTAGATTGATTTGTTTGTCGAAATCTCTGTTAATCGGTGATTTGCTAAGGAATCTTTGGTTGCCATCTTTAAGTAGTTGTATGGCATCGTTAGAATCTAAAGCAGCCTGAGAATCTTTGTTATGAGTGTGGTTGGTTAATAAATTTCGCATATTTTTTTGTCTTAAAGATAGTATAATAATATTCTCTTTACTAAGTACACTACTTATGTGTAATTAATCCTACAAGTCGTTCTTACTCATTTCTATACATCCAACTCGGTTGGTGATCAGGCCTGATATCAGTTTCGGGAGTCTGCTTAACTTCTGTATTTATTTGAAAAGATGTTATAGGCTTAATGACGGACTTTAAGACATCAAGGATGTCAGATGTTTGATTTTCTTTTTTCATTCTTTTATATTTTATACGTTAGGAAGAATTGGATTTATTTTATCTAATTTAAAAAATTCTATATAACTCGGAGGGTTTTCTATAATGCCTCTTTCAGAAATTAACTTTATATCTATATTTCTTTCTTTAGCCTTAAAGGCGAAATCGTCTAATATTTCTATGATATCATTATCTAAAAATCTGGTCTTTCTGACATCCAGTTCTAAGTAAGAATTTTCAGGAAGACTATCTAGTTCATTGAGAATAGCTCCCTTATTAAAGAAGGTTACTTCTTCTGCTAATGTCATTTTCATTTTACCACTTCCATCTTCTCCTCGTACCTTATGTAGAAAGTGAGAGTTCTGATAACTTCTTATTAGAATCACGACAATACCTACTGCAAGTCCAAGGCCTATACCATATAATAAATCAATAAATACAATCCCTAAGACGGTGACTATAAATGGTATAAATTGCATCCAACCTAAATCAAACATTTTCTTAAATAGAGCAGGTTTTGCTAATTTCCAACCAACTATGAAGAGGACGGCTGCTAATACCGATAATGGAATTTTATTAAGTAGAGTAGGAATTAGAATGACAGATATCAACAATAAGAATCCATGAATGATAGCTGACATTTTAGTTCGACCACCTGACTGTATGTTGGCGGAACTCCTTACAATTACTTGAGTGATCGGTAAGCCGCCTATCATTCCAGATATAATATTCCCAGCACCCTGTGCGAATAACTCTCTATTAGTAGGCGTTACGTTTTTATGTGGATCTAGCTTGTCTGTTGCTTCTACGCAAAGTAATGTTTCTAGACTTGCCACTAAGGCGATCGTGAAAGCGGTTACCCAAATTGCTGGATTAGTAATAGCACCAAAGTTTGGAAAACTAAACTGTCCAAGAAATGAATCAAAATCATCAGGAACTGGAACGCTTACTAAGTGTTCTGCACTAATTCCTAACTTAGCATTTGAAGAAGTAAGTACATAAAATATTATTCCAACTACGACTGCAACTAAAGGTCCCTGGACTAATTGAAAGAATTTCCCTTTCTTGGATAAGACTGTAGACCAGAGCAATAATATGGACAATGCAATGATGCCAATAACTGTAGATCCAAGACATATGTTGCTGAACGTATCTAATATACCAGAGAAGGTATTACTTCCGTCTACCTGTAGAAATGAAAAATCTCCCTCGGGATCAGAATCGTAACCAAAAAAGTGAGGTATTTGCTTCAGAATAATTATAATTCCAATTCCGGTAAGCATCCCTTTGATGACAGAGGAAGGGAAATAATAACCGATCACTCCAGCCTTTAGTATTCCAAAAATTAATTGTATGATTCCACCTAATACTACTGCGAGCAAGAAATTTTCGAAACTTCCTAAGGTTGCGATGGCAGACAATACGATTGCCGCTAATCCTGCTGCAGGTCCACTAACACCAATGTTAGATCCACTTAATGCACCAACAACTATTCCACCAATAATACCAGCAATCAAACCAGAAAATAATGGGGCTCCACTTGCCAAAGCAATTCCAAGACATAACGGTAAGGCTACAAAAAAGACGACTATACTTGCTGGTATATCACTCTTAAGATGTGATAACTGGTTCTTCATGTTTTCTATTTTGTTACAATGATACAAATATTAGTAATACTTACAATATTATAAGTATAAAAGTTATCTTCGTAAGTATAATATTTATACATATTAGTTTTATTACCTAATTTACTTACTATATGTTCATTTTGTCAGATATAACAATACCAGAAGGTTTATCGCTTAAGGACCCCTTACAGAGTAAATTAGGTAGGAGTATTATAACACATAGCATTATACTTCTGGACGAGATAGGTTTTGAAGCATTTACATTCAAGAAGTTGGCAGTCAAGATGGGGTCTAACGAAACTTCCCTTTATAGATATTTTGAGAACAAGCATTTTATGCTTCTCTATCTTGTGGTGTGGTATTGGAATTGGGTAAGCTACCTAATAGATTATAATACTATGAATATCGATGACCCAAATCGGAAACTGGATGTCATAGTCGATAATTTTGTCGATGCCAGTAAGGAAAATCCATCAGTAGACTTTGTCAATGAGAAAATACTACATAGAATCATTATCGCAGAATCTGCCAAGGCCTATCATACAAAGAATATAGACGAAGAAAACAAACAAGGATTTTATAAAAGTTATAAAGCTCTGACTCAAAAAGTTGCCGAAGTCATATTAGAAATAAATCCAAAGTTTCCTTATCCTCATTCTTTTGCCAGCACGCTATTTGAAATGGCAAATAATCAAATCTATTTTGCAGAACACATGCCTAAGCTAACAGATATAAAAGTAAGAAAGGAAAATTACACTGAGGTTAACAAACTCTTGAAATTCTATATTCGAAAAATGCTATTGGGGTAGAGTAGAGGGAAGTTGGTCTGTTATAGCTCCCCTAAAACAGTTTTCATCATCCGCAGATTATACTTGTTGACCTTTTGATGTGAAGGCATCCACCCTAATAAGAAGCGGGTAAAATCAGCACAAGCTATAGGATACATTTTCCGCCACTCCTCTTCCAGGTCTTTGAACTCGAAGTCGTATTGATCAGTATCAAAGTGTCTCTCTAATTCTAAAAAGTAGAAATCTAAAAGTTGGCCTTCGTACTGTTCGCTTTCATGACTGGTTAGGCAACTTCCGAGAAAGTACTGGACATCTTTCATGCCACAGCCACCACCCACATATTGGAAGTCGACAGCCGCTACATTATCCCCATCTTCGGAGAAGCAAAAGTTTGCGAGCTTGGCATCGCCATGGACAATCGTTTGATATTTAGATTGGTTGAGTGTCTTGTCGATTAGATGTGCTTTTTCTTTGAGTTCTTGATGTTCGATCTTTTCGAATTCATCAGGTCGAGTACCTAAGTTCCAGTAGGTGCCGACTTCCCATAAGCCGATTGGATCAGAGCATAAGAAAGTATTGTGGAAATTAGCTAACCACTTAAGACATACTTTTATCTCTGATAGTTGCAATTCATATTTTCTTAGCGGAAAGAATGTATTTAGATCTTCCATGATGATCCATTGATCATGACCTTCTGAATAGGATCCGATCATCTTAGGAACTCTACAATGGCTGGAACATTTTGCACTCCATTTCTCATACCAGTGGGTTTCCACTTTGTAGGATTCTATCTTGCGATTATGGGAGTAAGTGGTATTCCATCCTCTTGGATGGTCATTAGATTCATTGTGTGATATGCATTTTACGACTACTGTATCTGATGATGCATTGTCTAACTGATACCGAGATATCCGTCCGTATCCACTCCATAAGAATTGTATAATTTCGATTTCTACAGCAGCCGTAGCTTCGGTAACTTGTAGAATGTATTTTTCAAAACTGAAGTTCATTAGAAGATTAAAGGTAATGCTATTTACAAAACATTTTGTAGGTATATGACATTCTAATGAGTTTCGGCAGTAAGTATATATTAGCATATTTTAGTGTTCTGAAAACCAATTCTATGGCATCCAAAATATTAAAATAGGCGAATGAAAAATTAGTGAAATTTTATCCATTTTCTTAGTCGTATTATCCTTGCTGATTATACTTTGTTTTCAGTTCCCTGAGTTACTCACAAACTGAGGATCACCGTAATGTATACTCGGCTGATTTCAGTATTATGGAAAGAACTTTGTCGTCATGTTTCCATTCATTGATATCATATTCAGTACTTATTATTTACCAGGAGATGATTGGCCGAGTGGTACTGGACTCAATGAAGAAATCTTTCCTAAGGGCTTTGTTAACTAATCTATATATCCATTTAGGTTTAACCCAAGTAAGGATGTTATTCCAGAAGTTGAGCGTAGTATGCGATAAGCTCTGCTATAGATTTTCGGTTTACTTCGCTAGTCTCAGCTTGTAGCAGAAATGTTGTATGCTTGAAAGAAATGCATCGATACCCCTATCAAACAAATTTATTCCAACCCATCAGAAGGCATCAATTGTAATAATTCCATCAAGTCCGCTTCCTGCCCTATAGTAATTCCGACCTTCGTATTAGTCAGGTCTGTAAGCTCTACATTATTGAAATAATTACTGCGTTCTATCTGCGACGCTTCATTCTGATTAGAAGTGCTTGCTATAGGATTGGTTTGTACAGGTGTGCTCAGAGTGGGTGATGGCACTTTGTTGTCGGATAGTTTGATGAGCTCTTTGATGATGACTTTAGGTTTGGATTCGATTGTTTTTATAATGGTATCTATTTGTGTGATGTAGATCGTGTCTGTGATCGTGATAGCTGACCTCATCTGATAGTTAGTGTCTGTTAGTTTAGTAACATAATTGCTGTAGAGAAATCCAATTAGACCACCTATGAGTATCCAGCTTGCTGCTATTATTGTTTTCTTCAGTAAGGAAGGTCTTCGTGATTGTATTTTGTTATGGAAGCTCTTTGTGAGATTCGATTTGAGGTGAGGTGGTAGGGTAGGTAAGTTCTGTTTTCCAGTTGATCCAGCTGCAGATATTATGTTTTGATACATCTTGTATTCTGATTCTGTCATATGCTCCTGTACCATTTGCATATCCTGATCACCTAATTGGTCAAAAGAGTAATTAGCTAACAGATGGTCTATTTTTTCATTGAAGTTGTTCATATCCTATTTGTAATTTTCTTTGGGTCAAAGAGATAGAGTTCTTTTGATAGTTTCCTAAGTGTATTGTGTAGTCTTGACTTCACTGTTCCCTGTGGGCAATCAAGTAACTGACTGATGTCTGAAATACTTTTATTTTCTTGGTATCGTAGAATGAAGCAAAGTTTATGTTTTTCGTCCAGTTTATTAATGGCTTCCTGAAGATGAGTCTGGAAGATATCTTGATCTATTTTCTTGGGTGCTTGTGGCTCAGTTATATTTATTTTTTGATCTAAGTAAATGGTCGGTCTTTTTCTGCTATTACGTCGGTATTCGTTCTTGCACATATTCGATGCCATAGTATAGATCCAGGTAGAGAATTTATATTGCACATCATAACTATCCACCTTCTCAAAAACTTTCATAAATATATTCTGACAAAAATCTGCAGCGAATTCTTCATTCTGATACAGCATCTTATAGAAAAAATGGTACAACGATTCTGCATATCGAGCATAGAGCTCATTGAATGCACCTTCACTTCCCTTAGCAAGTAATGTCATCAGATCCTCGTCTGATTGGTTCTTATATTTCTTATTGAATATGCCCAAATTTATTTTATATCGTCCCGAATTCGCAACATATATTAATACAATCATTGTTTCCCCAATGATAGAGAACTGGATAGGTAGTAACTATACTTCCTGTGTTGTATGATTGCGAGATCTTCTTTGTCTTTTCCATTTATCATTTGAATCTAAGTATCATTCTGACCCTGCCATTTATAATTACAATATTTAGAAGATCCTAATAATTGAGATTGCAATTGCAATTGATTTTGATATTGACCTTGACATTGTAATTGACATAGTAATTGATATTGTAATCGACATTGACATTGTAATATATCTGTTCTTTCCGTAATATTAAGTGTAACAAATTATATGAATATCTACCGAATGACTTCCATAAACACTCTAAAGCCTACTGTAGGACTCGCGTGGGTATATTCTTTCTTAGAGTCTATAGTGCATTCCGAAGGTATATCTTGCCAACTACCTCCCACGACAATCTGACCTCCTGCGACCATCTCTGCGGCATTTCCTGACAGGCAATATAGTCCATAATCATTAGGAAAGTATGCATCAGTATTGACTAAGAAAAAGCCACCATCTCTATCAGGAGAATCTACTTTACAGTCCACACATGGTTCTTCATTGCTAGATTCAAAATTAGATAGAAAGCATCCCTTTGCATTCTTGTAGTAATATCCTCCCCAAGGATATGTGACTGACTGCTTTCCCGCTCTGGCAGCATCCACCCATTCTTGTTCTGTAGGTAGTCGGAAGAGGACTTCTTTGTATTTCTTTTTCTTTTCATAACCATTATATACCATCGTAAGCCATTCGCAATAGACCTCTGCTGCTTCATAACTGATGTTGACTACAGGCAGCTGAGGGCTGTCAGGAATACCATTTTTATAGATTTCACTCTCACTGAGACCTTTATGTTTTGCAGGCAGCATCTTTATCCAGTCTACCTTAGCTGACTTGCAAGTCTCTAATAGATCAAACTCCTTTTGCTTCAATAGATCCATGAGGAATTGATTATAAAATTCATTAGATGTTTCTGTCTCTGCAGCGTATAGTCCGGGTTTCACCACAGCCATATTTTTGTCGATGCGCTTAATGTCTAAATGTGATTCTATTGCTTTGTCAAGAGCTCTTGGTTTTTCTAATACGCTGGCTACTTCTTCTGCTCTGCCACTCGCTCGTCCTATATTCTGTATGACTTCTTTTATATTATTCGCTCTGGTATAGTTTTCACTTTTGACATAATGTTTATACAATGATATAAAAGCTGGAAGATAATTGACATTAAGAGAATTAAGGACGGAGACACTTCTGTCATAGGAGAATCCCAGACGCAGGTAATCCGTGAGGAATTTATTTTCGTAATTGTTCTTAAGTGTTGCCATATTATCAAATGGATCAGCAGAATATTTAAATGCCAACCCCACAGTATATAATACATCTCTGTAGCGATCTCTGATTTTTTTCGGTAAGGTCACATTGACATACACAGGTCTATCCGAATGACCAAACATATGATCGACGATAGGCAGAAGATCCGTATCCCATACTAATTCTTCATTAGCTTGTCTTGGGTAACTCGGAATATTACAAGCCTTGAATACTTGATCGATATAAGGTCTCTTTTTGAGGAGATGTATATTGATAAGCTTGACGTCTGAGCGTATATCAAGTACTTGCTGTAACATCCATGCAGGGTAGGTGTCATTATCTCCGTATGTCAGAAGGATGGCATCTTGCTCCAGTGCAATTAATGCATTGTAATTCCACGTAAGAATACCTGATGAGATTTCGCCACTGTCCAGCCATAGTTTATTATATCGTGCCATCATTTCTTCGTCACCATTGACAGCATAGAAGTTGACAAGATGACTGAGGATTTCTGTACGATTAGGGTCCATCTGGAATGCGGCTTCGATGTGGTGGAATAACGATGGGTCTCCCTTACCATCGAGATAAGATAGATAATGATGCTCATAGCTTCCTGCTACTTGATAGGACATTTTAGTATAGATGTCAGTCAGATTGTGAGGATTCAGTTCTGGTGTCAGCATATTCACTATGCGGCAAGCTAAGTAGTAATTCATCCATGCATTGGCATCAGAGTTATCTTGTAAGACTTCTGAGTTCCAGAGTATGACTTGCTCTTCGTAATATTCAATCTCGTATAATTCTTGTGTGATGGATACGATCTTAGTAGGCGAAGTCGACAATGGAATATTAGCATAAGCTCCAGAAATATATATCGTAGAAGCCAAAAGGAAATAAAATAAACAGCTCTTTTTCATTTGTAATGTATTTTATTGCCCCTTAATACACCGCTGATAGGTGCAGGTTCATTTTTAAGTGTCCTTTTTTGTAAATGAAATTTTCTTTATGCCAGTCTTATCTATATCTAATTTTCACTGTGTATATAATGTATACTCAGCACAGAAGTAAGTCTTATAGTATATTCGCAACTAATTTAAATTATAAGAGTCGATATTAAAGTTCTTATAAATGGGATTGCTACATTATAATCTGTTCAGCCTTAAGGTAAAGAAATCATGAGAATGAAAATTTATACTATACTGATAATATGCATCTTCTGTCTACCTGTGTTTTCTCAAAACACTCCATTAGAAGACTCATTACATGAAGCACTTACCGACTATAGATCTGCCATGCTGGGAACAGTTAAGAATCAGAAGAAATTAGTAGATTTAGAAGAGAGGTGGCGTATGGTCGAGCAAGATGATGATGCTCTTTCTTTTATAGTATTCAATGCTCTCCATGCAACAAAGTTATATAAGCTACCTTTTAATTATATCAAGAGGGTTGCGAAGAAAAGTCTTCCTGAATCTCAATTACCTAAATCGATTAAAAAGTCAGATATTAAAATTCTTAGTGACAATTTTGACTTATTGTCTATGGCTATAGGAGGGTATATCAGTGGTGATCCGCCTTATGATTTGACGTCTGACACAACATTATTGCAAGAGTTGCAATTTATTAATGTTCAGCCCGGTGAGACAGTTGTAGATATAGGGACAGGGACCGGCGATCATGCATTTATACTTTCATTAGTATATCCAAATAACGACTTTATACTGAATGAAGTTAAACCTCCATTAGTGAAATTTTTGAAAAATAAACTTAGAAGCCATGAGCAATTATTCTTCAAAAATGAAAGATCTATTAAAGTCGTAAAGGGGAGTAAGACTAATCCCCAATTAGGATCTAAAGTAGATCGAATAATACTGCGAAACACTTTTCATCATTTTTCAAAACGACATAAGATGTTGAGTTCTATTAAAGAAAGCTTAAGTGATGACGGAACTATAATTTTTATTGAGCCTTTAGAGTCAAATACTAAATCATTAGATAATTGTGATATGAAATTAAATTATAAAACTGTGATAGAGTCTGTAGGAAAAGCATCATTAGATATAGTAGAAGAAAAGTTAGTCGATGAGGTATTATACCTGTCCTGTAAAAAAAGATAATTAGGGATCAATGGACATGAATTCAACAAACCGACTTGACTTATGCAGCTCTGAAGAGAATGTGTCAATATATTAGACAATCGAAGAAAAAGTTTACATTTGTAAATCTTAATTAGTTGGTTTTCTTCTTAAGAAAGCCATGCGATTATTAATTAATAAAGAATAAATAGAAACCATGGGAAAAGGTAAAGACGCAAAAAAAGCTGTAAAAAAAGAGGCTTCAAAAACACCTAAAGAGAAGAAAGCTGCCAAGAGGCTAAAGAAAATGGGCTATTAGTATTCGTAATCAGCCCTTTAAATTTCTAACTTTCATCTAATTTCTAAGCATTTTTGATTCAGTAATTTGCTTAGCTGTATACGTATGCATACAACTATAGTATCCTTACTGATATCGGATCGGTGATATGGAGCGGACGACCGAAGGAAGTCTGATCTCATCATCACTTGTATCTTCCGTTTCTCATTTGTACTCAGTTTTTGGTTCAGCCGCAATCGCTATATTATTTTGAATTTCTGATTCTTCTTTTTTTTTAATCCAAGATCTTGCTAAAACTGGTATTCTATCAATTACTTCTTTACCAAAAAGTACTTCATCAATTAATCCCATATGTAAAGAATCAATTATTCTACATAGATATGATCTACCCATAGTCCACCATGTATAATGTGCATCAGCTATTAAATAATGATATACTTTTTTGTTTGCATTTAATTCAGCTTCCCATAATTCCCATCCATCTAATTGAGTCTCATAAACTCCATCTGCAACTCTACTTCCAAATGTGGTAGTGTAATAATATTCCTTTATTTCCCATATTGCAATAGGATCAATTACAGCAGGGTAGGCTCCGTCCACTCTTCTTGACAGAGTTCTAATCGGAAAGTTGTTTTCTGTTAAAGCTGTTAGTTCTTTAGGGTCGTAATTGCAATCTCTCTTTCCAATTTCTTTTTCGATCAACATATTTACTAAGCAAGTTAGATATGCGTATCCCTTCTTATCACCTTTTTGTTTATTGGTTGGTAATGGACAAGTAGGGGTATAGCTTTTATATACTTTTTTGAAGAGTTTTTCAGCTTGATCTTTATCCATTAGGTTTGGTTCAACTGAATTAGTTAGAATATCTCCTCGATACTTCATATAATCCACAATAAGATTACCGAACTTAGAAAAAGAACCGTTTTTAATTAACTTAGTTTCGTTTAATCCTTCTTTGCTGAAGACGGTTTCCACATCTTCTACAGTTGGTATTTTGAAACCTCCTTGTGGATTAGATTTGGTCTTTCTTACAGTATAGCCTAATCGCTGATTCAATAATTTTATGTTAGCCCAAAATTCAGGATTGAGATTTTGATATTTTTTTGTTGGCTTCATTTATATTTTTTTCAAGCTGGTTAACAAATTCCTCTAAACTGACATCCATTGCCTCAACAATAAATTTTAATTCGATTATGTCAAGTCTCCTTTCTCCCTGTTCTATTTTACTGATTAATGATTGAGGTTCATCAATTCTTTCCGCTAAATCTATTTGACGAAGACCTGCTCCTATCCTTAAACTGTAAAGAGTTTTTAACAGGGCTTTATGTTCTAAGCTTTTTAGACTTTTTTTCATCACTCTAATATATATTCCAAATTAGGATATACCATTTTAGGATATTGGCACAATAATGCTATCTTTGAGTATGCAATTAACTTTAGATCGTAAATTCGCCACCTATACACCTCCGAGAACACAACTTTTAAAATGGGTTGGCAATAAGCAAAAATTCGCAGGTGAGATTTCAAGATTCTTTCCCGTTTCTTATAACACATTCTATGAACCTTTTTTTGGGAGCGGAGCAATTATGGCTACAGTTTCACCTCAAAAGGGAGTTGGTTCAGATATTTCGAATCCTCTTATCGAAATTTGGAAAATGCTCAAGAGTGATTCTGGTCAACTTATTGAATGGTATGCTGAAAGACGAAATAGAGTTGATTTAGAAGGGAAGAAAGAGGTTTACGAAGATGTTAAGCAATCATTTAATTTAAATCCGAATGGAGCAGACTTTCTTTTTCTAACTCGATCCTGTTATGGTGGTATTGTTCGATTTCGAAAGACAGATGGTTATATGAGTACTCCTTGTGGAGTACACAATCCTATATCAGTTGAATCATTTTCGAAACGTGTATCAGAATGGAAGTTTAGATTAAGAGATGTCGAATTTGAATGTGTAGACTATAAGAATATATTTGATAGAGCCGTTGAAGGTGATTTTATCTATTGCGACCCTCCATATAGTCATAGTCAGAGTATTTTATACGGAGCTCAAGATTTTAGTTTAGTTGAATTATTTGATAAGATTACTGAAGCCAAAGCCAAAGGGGTGAATGTTGCTTTGAGTATTGATGGTAAAAAGAAATCTGGCAATTATCTGTGTGATTTACCAATTCCAGAAAATGTATTCGAGGAAGAAATTTATGTTCAACTTGGTAGGTCTATGCTGAGACGATTTCAAATGGAAGGACAAACTTTGGAGTCTGAGCAAGTTTCAGATAGATTGCTTCTGAATTATTCTGTCGATTCCTGAATGGAAGATATCTTATTCCAATTAAACATACATTTCAATAGAATATCGATATAGCATTTATGCCATCCTAATTGACCACATTTATTAGACATAATCTAACTTACAACTCATTAATATCAATATGATATGAGACCTTTTAATGTCAATAATATTTAATTTCTGAATAAATACTCAAGAGGTAAACAGATATAACAAACAATTAAATTTGAAAATCATGCAGCTAAAAATTAGTGTATTTGTAGTTCTGATCACTTTAATAGCTTGTAACCCTCAGCCAAGTACAAAAAAGTCAGATCAGCTTCCTGAATCATTTACACAAGAAATTAAGGATAAAAAAGCGGCACAATTGGTTTTGAATATGATGGATGCTATGGGAGGCGTTGAGAATTGGAATGATCTAAAATATGTGTCTTGGACATTTTTTGGATCTCGACATTTGGTGTGGGATAAATTGCATAATCGAGTTAGAATAGAGTCACCTAAAGACTCATCTGTTTACTTAGTTAATCTGGATAATCTCTCTGGTGAATACGCATTTGATGGTGCAGAGGTAATAGACAAAGAAGCGCTTTCTCAGAAACTCACAAGAGGTAAAAGTATATGGATTAATGATATGTACTGGGTGTTCATGCCCTTCAAACTTAATGATCCTGGTGTAATTGTTAAATACATTAAGTCTGATACCACCGTAGTAGGAGATATGGCAGATATTCTGGAATTGACCTTTGATAATGTAGGTGATACTCCGAATAATAAATACCAAGTTTATATAGATCAAAAAGATCACTTAATTAAGCAGTGGAATTTTTATCCAGATGCCAGTCAAGAAGAAGCATCTCGAATATGGCCGTGGGATAATTACAAAGATTTTGATGGCTTATTACTTTCTTCTGATAGATCTGATAGTAGTGGACCATCTAATATCAGAATCTACGATGATTTAGACGATAAGGTATTTACAAGCTTCGAGGAATTCCTATTTTACGAATAGCTTTTAAGTAATCTGTCCATCAGAATCTTACTTAATTCGCTATCTTACATCTCACATATCTATGAGATGAAAATAATACAATTACTCATCATACTAATCTGCCCGTGGACACTGATAAGTCAGAATCAGAAAGGGTTTATTGATTTTACCTGGCAAGACACCACCGGACAGTTGATATTGCATATATCGGACGATAGAATAGGAGAGGAATTCCTATACGTCAATAGTCTGGCAGCAGGCATTGGGTCTAATGATATAGGACTGGACAGAGGCCAATTAGGATCTAACCGAGTAGTCAGATTTTACCGATCTGGTAAGAAGATGTTATTGATCGAAGGTAATCAGAAGTATAGAGCGGTTAGCGATAATCCAGATGAGGTCGATGCTGTGGCGGAAGCATTTGCGCAGTCAGTCATATTTGGATTTAAGATTATCGATAAGAAGAATGGCTTGTATAATGTAGATGCTACACCTTTCTTATTACAAGACGCTCATAAAATTACACAGAGGCTGAAGCAAAGAAAAGAAGGGCAGTATAAGTTAGACAAAGATCGCAGTGCCGTATACTTAGAGGGATTATTAAATTTTCCAGATAATACAGAACTGGAAGGTTTACTTACATTTAAGGGAGACGGCGAAGGGAGAGAAATCCAATCTGTCACTCCGACCCCAGAGTTGGTCACTGTCCGTTTGCATCACTCTTTCGTTCGGTTACCAGATGATAATTATGTACCCAGAGCTTTCCACCCAGAATCAGGATATTTCTATGATCGGTTTTTCGATTATGCTTCTCCGATCGGAAGTGATATGGAGCAACGCCACATCCTCAGACATAGATTAGTTAAATCTAATCCAGACCTGCAACTAAGTGATGCAGTAGAGCCCATTATATACTACATAGATAGAGGTTGTCCAGAACCGGTTAAGACTGCTCTTATAGAGGGTGGACAATGGTGGAACCAAGCCTTCGAAGCGGCAGGTTACAGGGACGCCTTTCAGATCAAGGAATTGCCGGATGGAGCACATCCCTTAGACGTAAGATATAATATGATACAATGGGTCCATCGATCTACGAGAGGTTGGTCTTATGGCGCCTCAGTTGCTGATCCTCGGACTGGAGAGATAATTAAGGGCCATGTCAGTCTGGGCTCACTGAGAGTCAGGCAAGATTATATGATTGCTCAAGGTATTCTTTCTCCTTTTGACGAGGAAAGTGATGATCCCAGAATGCTGCAGATGGCACTGGATAGACTGCGGCAATTGTCTGCACATGAGATAGGGCACACATTAGGCCTTGCTCACAATTTTGCTGCCAGTTACAATGATAGATCTTCAGTGATGGATTATCCACATCCTTATGTAGAGATGGACAATGATGTAATAGACTTCTCTAAAGCATACGATCAGAAAATCGGCGATTGGGATAAGCGAGCAATATTATATGGCTACGGATATCCTGATAGCGGTGTGAGTGAAGATGATTTCTTGAAGTCTGTGCTGACTGAAAATTCTAATTTGGATTATTTATTTATCACAGATAAAGATGCTAGACCTAAGGGAGGCTTACATCCATATGCACACCTATGGGATAATGGTAATGACCCGATAGGCGAATTAGAACGAATTTCTGTCTTGAGAAATCATGTATTAGATAATATGGGTATGAATTCTATAAAGGAAGGTGTGCCTTACTCGGAAATAGAAAAGACATTAGTGCCTGCCTACCTAATGCATAGATATCAGGTAGATGCAGTGGCTAAGTTGATTGGTGGTTATTATTTTGAGTATAGCGAAAAACCAGAACCTGTTAATTTTAAGCCAGTAGATGAAGCTGTACAGAAAAAGGCATTACAAAGTCTGCTGCATACATTAGATATAGACTTTCTCATGATCCCTAAGGCGCTGACTGATATCATACCTCCTGTGGCATACGGCTATCCACGGACAAGAGAGACATTTAAGGGAATGACAGGAAGCCTCTTAGATCCGATCTCTGCGGCAGAGGCTGTGGCTTCTTATACTTTGAGTTTTCTCCTAGATCCACAACGGCTTGCGAGAATCGATCTTGCAGGAACAGACAGTTGGAATCTAAATGACTACATAGACGATATCATTAAATATACCGCTGGTATAGATGGCAATGATAAGTATAAGATGATGCTGGAGAAAACGCTATTCATACATCTGCTACAACTAAAAATGGATCATTCTATTAATAAGCAAGTTAATGCAGAAGCAGCCATGAGCTTAAGTAAGATTATTGTTATAGAGAAAAAAAGTGAAAGTGATCGACAAGCTCACAATCGCTATTTGTCACATTTGCTTTCTGATAGCAACGAGGAATTAGAAACATTTAAAATTCCAACTTTAGCAAAGATGCCTCCAGGTTCTCCTATCGGATGTCATTAGAAAAGATATTTAATAGAGCCAATAGCTCTTCGTAATTACACATATAATACCTGAATCTCATGAGATCGTTATGCCTAATAGCCCCGTTTATTCTAATTCTAAGCTGCCTATCTAATACAATCGAAAAGGTAGATTATGATCTAAAGCAATTTACATTTAACAAAGAGATAAATTACTATCTTGTAAAAGGAGATGATATTGCATTTAGCGCCACCAGCTATTCAAGTGTATCTGAGCATGAGAAATTATTAAAATCATTAGAACATAAAAAGAAACCAATAGAAGCTATGAGTGATTCTTTTTGGCAAACTATAGATGCGACTTATAGCCAATATATTGCAGATGATTACATCATTGAGAAGGCGAAGTCACACGAGATTGTGATGTTTAATGAGGCTCACCATCTTCCACGACATAGACATTATGTGAAGACACTTCTTGCTGACTTATACAATATCGGGTATCGATACTTGGCATTAGAGGCTATGGGTATGCTCGGTGATGGGACTATATTTGATAAAGAAATGCAGTCTCGCGGATATCCTATGCGGCATACAGGTGCATATATTAAGGAGCCAGAATTTAATTCTATGATAAGAGAAGCTTTAGATTTAGGATACCAGATCATCGGATATGATGGAGCCAGTGCCAGGGGCAATGTCGAAGGGAATAGAGAGATGTTAGGTGCCGATAATATTGTATATCAATTAGAGAATAAAAAACAAAATGGTAAACTTATAGTCTTGTGTGGATATGACCATATAAAAGAAGGATATAGTGGTACGTATTGGGAATATGCTCTCGCAGAAAGACTGAAGCAAATGACTGGTAATGATCCCCTAACCATTAATCAAACAGAGTACAACGAACGACTGAATACTGAATACGAAGATCCACTTTATCAGCGATTGCAACACACGGAATCTGTGGTTTTATTAGATGATCAGAATGCCTCTATAGATTTAGCTCAAGATACTAACTGGTATGATGTGTTTGTTTTTCATCCGAGGACCTCATTCACCAATGGTATTCCAGATTGGGTGATGGAAGAAGGTGAAGTTGTGTATCGCAAATTTGAAAATATAGAAATAGAATGTCCTTGCAAAATAATGGTACATGAAGCAAAAGATGATATTTCTCTTGCCACACCAATATATGTCAGAGAGATAGATAGTATACAGCATTCTATTCACTTACCGACAAAAGGAAAGCGAGTAAAGTATGTGATAAGCAATGGAAATGAAAGTTATGTAGTAGAATAGAAAGTTTCAAAATCCCAATTACCAATAACCAATAACTCTTAACTAATAACTAATAACTAATAACTAATAATTCAAAACCCCAAATACCAAAACAAAACTTCTGACACCGATTACGCCGTCCAAAATTCCCGAATAATAATAGTCAGATTTATTTCCTTTAGATAGGTAGACAGCGATAATAGATATGGTATACGCGATTAGGATATAAGGTATCGCTTGCATCTGATTATCGATCATACATGCTATAACATATAGTGCCATACCTAAAGTCAGTAGAGCATATATAAGGCGATATGTTTTTTGGACACCTATCGACTGAGGAATTGTCTTAGTCTTTAGTGACAGATCGATATCCAGATCTCTTATATCAAAAGGTAGAGTTATGGCAATGATGTAGATGACCTTTTCTATGAAAAGAAAAATAAGGATGATATAACTGATAGAACTACCAGATGTCATGATCTGCCCTGTTGCAATGCCAGCCCAAACGATTGCTATTAGATATATTTTGATATAATTATAATCTCTTAGCCTTCTATGCTTGGTGAGGATTGGTAGAGTATATAATACTGATACAATACCCAATGGAACAAGAAAGAAGAGGTATCTAAAAGTACTGGATATCAGAAAAAAGATAATGCCAATCAAGGCAATGCCTCCATAGATCTTCAGATGTGATCGATACTTCAGTATGATCCTATAACGACCATCTATAAGATTAGAATTTAGCTTAGAGATACCAATGATTCGATGTATAGAATAGATAAATAAAGTAGCACAAAAAACCAATCCTAAGTAAAGAATATCTATCTCATGGCAAACAAAAAAGTAGGTCTCTGCGGCAAACAAGGTTGCAGCTATTGAAATATGGACACTGCTATAGATATATAGATTAATAATCGATATCAGTGGATGTTTTATAAAATCAGAAATACTTGAAGTTGTGATTTTTCTTGATTGATAATAATGAATGATAAATTAACTTAGTGACATTCTCTATATCATCGACATGAGCACTTTCTACTGTCGTATGCATATACTTAAGTGGTAATGATATGAGCACGGATGGTACTCCGGCATTACTGTAAGCGAATGCATCAGTATCTGTTCCAGTTGTTCTACTCGATGCAGATCTCTGAAATGGAATCTTATTCTTTTCTGCAGCCTCTACCACTAATTGTAGCAACTTATTATGTACAGCTGGCGCATGTGTCAGTACAGGCCCCAGACCACCTTTAAGATCTCCCTGCTCCTTAGCTTTCATCAGCGGTGTAGAAGTGTCATGAGTTACATCCGTAACGATAGCTACATCAGGTTTGATATGGTTAGCGATCATCTCAGCGCCTCTAAGTCCGATTTCCTCTTGTACGGCATTGACTATGTATAATGAAAACGGTAATTTTTTCTTATTCTTTTTGACAAGTTTAGCTACTTCAGCTATGCAGAAGCCACCCATTTTATTATCAAGAGCTTTGCCTACATACCATCTCTTATTAAGCTTAGTCAGCGTATCATCAAATGTTATCATACAACCGACGTATACACCCATATCTAATACTTCCTTCTTGTCCTTAGCTCCGATGTCAATAAATATATTCTCCAGCTTAGGAGATAGGCTATTATCCTTACCCTTTCTGACATGTATTGCTGGCCACCCGAATACACCTTTGACTACTCCTTTTTCCGTGTGTATATTGACACGCTTAGAAGGTGCAATCACGTGGTCTGATCCACCATTTCTGATGACACTTATGTAGCCATCATCAGATATATAATTGACATACCAGGCGATCTCATCAGCATGGGCTTCTATGACCACTTTGTAATCTTGTCCAGGATTGATGACGCCATAGGCTGTGCCATAGTCATCTAAATAAGATTCATCTACGAATTGATTGATGTAATCAAGCCATACCTTCTGCCCTTCAGCCTCGTATCCTGTAGGTGAGGTTGCATTAAGGTAGTCAAACATGAATTTCTCAGAACTTTTATTGATGATTTTCATTTCTTTTCATTTTGTTATTCAATGACTTGTTGTTTCTGTAAGTCATTGCAGTAGTCATGATTTCGGGCTCTTTAATTATTTACACCTGAGATCTTAGATTGTTTGCTGTTTCTGATCCCACAGTTCAGGATCTTCATTCCACGACTCTAATATCTGTTTTTCTTTTTCAGTTATATAATTGCTTTCATAAGCCTCTTGTAATAAGACATTATAATTAGAAAGAGTATCCATAGGAATTCCCTTATCAGTGAATACCTTCTTAGCTGAGGAGAATCCGTATGTAAAAATCGCCAATACGCCGATAACATGACCACCATTCTCTGTCACAGCGTCACAAGCTGCCATACTACTCATACCCGTAGAGATGAGATCCTCTATGACAAGAACTCGACCACCTTCTGTTAATTCCCCCTCGATAAGATTCTTTCTCCCATGAGACTTACTCTTAGATCGTATATAGATGAATGGTTTCTCGATGGCATCTGCCAACAATGCCCCATGAGGAATACCTGCCGTGGCGACTCCTGCGACAATATCTATGTCTGGAAATGCAAGCAACTTGTTTTTAAGAGCTACTTTTATAGATGTCCGTATATCAGGATATGAAAGTAATATTCTGTTATCACAATATATTGGAGATTTTAATCCCGATGCCCATGTAAATGGATTATTAGGTTGTAACTTTACCGCTTTGACTTGTAATAGTTTTCTGGCAACCTCAGAAGCTACTGTACTCATTAAATTATTTGTTTTCAAATGTACAAAATATACATTAACGAGAATGTACTCCAGCTGAAAGATGCAACGGATATTGTTTCTCAGAAAAAAACCAAAGGTGTCCTTTTGGCTCCTTACAATGGTAATACTAAGATGTTATTGTCCTACATAGACATGATGGAGAAGACAGATAGATTTGAGGAAATCACTATCTACCATACGAATTTGAAAAAGTTATGGAAAGATTTTAAGTCACTTCTCAAAATTGTAAAAGCTGGTGGTGGAATCGTTAAGAATGAGAAAAGAGAATTGCTATTTATCTATCGCAGAGGATCTTGGGATCTACCTAAAGGCAAAATGGACCCTGGGGAAAAGAAAAAACAGACAGCAGTGAGAGAGGTCGAGGAAGAAACAGGTGTCACACAACTGAAATTATCATCTAAGATTATCACGACTCATCATTTGTATAGACTTAAGAACAAGGAAAGAGCACTTAAGAAAACCTACTGGTATGCTATGACTGCCCCTAATCAACCGCTGACACCACAAAGTAAGGAAGGTATAAAAAAAGCAGAGTGGAAAAATCCTAAAAAGTTCCTTAATAAGGATATCGAAATCTATAACAGTATACTCGATGTGATAGATAGTTACATGGCTATAACAAGCCCCAATGTTTTACAAAGTGTCGATTAGATACAGACTTGCTTAGACTGAATAAAAAAATACACGATTATTTCCATATTTATACATGATAACTAATTTTAATATTAAATTTGTCTACATACTTAATTTTAGTGTGTGTAGATTTTAATTTTATTATGATTGTCCGTGATACAATACTTCAGTCACATAAAAATGTTTGTGTAAGATGCTGAGTAGAAGAAGTGTAAGAATAAAAGCAATGCAGCTCCTGTACTCTATTGACAGGGATAAGGCAGTTACTAAGAAGGAGTTAGTTAAGAACTACGATTTTTGTATCACTCAGAGTTATGAATTATTCCTCTATAATCTCTATATCCTTATGGAGATAACATCTTGCGCAGAGAATGACCTGATTAAGCGTAAGTCTAAGCATCTTCCATCTGATTACGATAAGCAGTTTACAGATAAGTTATTCGCTAATAAGCTTATACAGGATATGGTGACTAATAAGGAGCTTAATAAAAAATTTACAGCTCTCAAGTTCGAATCCAAAATAAATAAGGATTACACGCGAAAGATCTACGAAGCATTCGCTAAGAAAGATGCATACAAAACTTTTGTTGCTAACGAAACCAATGAGAGTGAGACATTAGAGTTGCTCTTAGAATTATATAGATTCTGTAGGCAAGATGAGTATTTTAATGAAATGCTGGAAGACGCTTACTTTAATTGGTTAGATGATAAGTCATTAGTTGTAGGTGCTGTGAAGAAATATCTTAAAGCACTGCCTTCAGAAAATCTCAAATTATACTCGGAATTTCTACCTGAAGACGATACTGTCCAAGATTTTGGCAAGACACTTCTAAAGAAAACCTTAGATCAACAAGAGGATCTGATGCAAATCGTTATTCCAACACTCGAAAACTGGGATCACGACAGATTAGCCCTTGTAGATACTATTTTGATTCAATTAGCGGTATCAGAGATGCTTAATTTTCCCACAATTCCTCCCAAAGTAAGCCTAAATGAGTACGTGGAGCTCGGAAAGCAATATAGTACAGCTAAAAGCAAGGAATTTATCAATGGAATCCTTGATAAAATCATGAAAACTCTCCAAACTGAAAATAAATTGAACAAAGAAGGCAGAGGTTTAATAGGGTAAAACCCTGATTTTCGAACTATTTCGTCCTGAAATAGTAACTATAATAGATAATGAGACGTTAAATAATTGAAATATTATCGACATTTGTACTTAAATATTCGAATTTTCGTACATATTAAAAATAATAGATAGAACTTAGTAGTCGCAAATTATAATACCTAACGAGTTAAAATACCTTTTTTAGTCAATTTTTTAATTCGAAAAAAAATACCCATGAAAGTTTTATTTAAGAAATACCTATTTCTTGCAATATTACTATATGCAGGAAATTCCTTTACACAAGATGTCGTTCTTGTTAATGGCGATGCAACTAATGTCGTTATTAAAGACAGAAATATTACGGCGATAAATAGTAAAGTCCCTAATTATATGAATGGATTCCAAGCCGGTCCTAATGATGGATTTACTAAAGTACCTCCAAGATTAGGTACGCAAGCCGTTGCAATTAACGATGTATCCACAGTCAGAAACATGACTAAAGTAGGTACTAAAAAGCCTAAATACAAAACAGTAAGTTTCGAAGAAGATAAATTCGATATTTCTACTGATGGTCAAAAGTTTCTAAATACAATCGCAAATACGATAAAATCAGGTGAAGTAAAATCAATTTTACTCAAGACTAATTATCTGTCTGAAAACAAAGCTGATATTTCACTTATGAGAAGGAGACTTGATGCAACTAAGAGATACTTAGAAGAGAAAGGCGTTCAATCTAATCTTATACTAACTTCAATGGTAGCTAAGGATTCAAAGACATCAGACATATCCATCCTAATGAAGAAATAGCCTTCGATAAAAAATATATTATTAGATCCCGTAGCTTACTAAGCACGGGATTTTTTTGTGCCTTCATTTATATTAAATACAGTATTCAGCATGAAGGTTACATAAAGAGGCTGCAGATAAATAAATGATACCCTGTTATAATAAATATGTCTTAAAAAGATTATACCTCCAAAATAAGCTGACATATCAGTTTCTGTTATCTTTGTCAGCTTATGGAGAAGATCATTATATTAGATTTTGGTTCTCAGTATACTCAACTTATTGCCAGACGATTACGAGAGCTTGGGGTGTACTCTGAGATACATCCTTACAATTCGGAGATAGCCTACAGTGACGATGTAAAGGCGATCATACTATCTGGAAGCCCTTATTCTGTTAATGATGATAATCGATTAGAATTAGAAGTCCTACCACTCTTACAGCATAAGCCTGTCTTGGGAGTGTGCTATGGAGCCCAACTGGCTGCTAAACAATTGGGAGGTAATGTAGAGAAATCAGATAAACGAGAATATGGAAAAGCCAATCTTAGAATAGATAAATCCGATCCCATATTAGAAGGTATCCAGGCCGATGATCAAGTATGGATGTCTCACGCAGATTCTATCTTGGGATTGCCCGATCGATTTCAGATTATTGCGAGTACCCATTCTATACCAGTGGCGGCATATCGATCTGAAGAAGGATTATACCCAAATGTATTCTACGGTGTACAATTTCATCCTGAGGTTACTCACTCATTAATCGGTGGACAATTTCTTAAGAACTTCGTAACAAAGGTTGCAGACTGCAATATGGATTGGACTCCAGATTCATTTATAGAATCTACAACTCAGTCATTAAAAGATCAATTAGGCAAGGATAAAGTAATCCTCGGACTAAGTGGTGGCGTAGACTCCACAGTGGCAGCGATGTTATTACATCAAGCAATAGGCCCGCAACTGACAGGTATATTCGTCAATAATGGATTATTAAGAAAAAACGAATTCACAGAAGTATTAGAAGATTATAAAGTCTTAGGGCTTAACGTTATTGGCGTAGATGCTTCGGAGGAATTCATCAGTGAACTCACGGGGATCAGTGATCCAGAGACGAAGCGTAAGGTTATAGGCAGAGTATTTATAGAAGTATTCCAGAGAGAAGCTAATAAGCTTAAGGATGTAGACTGGTTAGCACAAGGAACCATCTATCCAGATGTGATAGAGTCTGTATCAGTCAAAGGGCCATCTGCAACCATTAAGTCGCATCACAATGTGGGTGGATTACCCGAGAAGTTAGACCTTAAGATCGTAGAGCCTCTTAATCGTTTATTCAAAGATGAGGTAAGATTAGTCGGAAGAAGCTTAGGATTGGCAGAGAATTTTATTGGGAGACATCCTTTTCCAGGTCCTGGAATGTCTATCAGAATATTAGGTGAGATCACACAAGAGAAGATACTACTTAATCAAGAAGCAGATTATATATACATTAAGAATCTCAAAGAATCAGGCTGGTACGATAAAGTATGGCAAGCTGGTACAATTTTATTACCAGTGAAATCCGTTGGAGTAATGGGAGATGAGAGGACATATGAGTATACAATTGCTTTACGAGCGGTCAATTCACAGGATGGGATGACGGCAGAGTGGACGCCTCTACCATATGAGTTATTAGGTAAGATATCAAATGAGATAATAAATCAAGTCAAAGGGATCAACAGGGTGGTATATGATATAAGTACTAAGCCACCTGCAACAATCGAATGGGAATAACAATGAGAATAATTCTATACATATTAGCAATCAGTCTATTAGCATCTTGCTCAGGGACGAAGAAGACCAGTCGGTCTAAGACAATGGCTAAGCCAAAGAAAAAGAAGACCAGCAGTAGAACTGCCCAGAAAGCCAGAGGTGCTATGGATACCATTAGTTGGACAGAAATCGATAAGTCTAAAGATTATTATGAAACGATCCAGGACTTAGATTTAGAAAAAAGATCTAGTTATAAGATAAAGGTGTTCTTTCCGTTTTCGCTTAAGGATGCAGACTTGGGACAGAGCACAGATAACGATACGAACCTGGGAAGGATGACACAGTTTTACTCAGGTATGCTGATGGCTATAGAGCAATTAGAGTCAGAAGGCATGTCACTTAATATCCAAGTGATGGATGCAGAGTCAGGCAACTTTGATAGCAAATTACAATCGTGTAGAGACGCAGATGTTATCATAGGGCCTATGGATTTTGACCAATTAGCGGTGACAGCTAACTTTGGTAAGAATAATGACATACCTGTGATATCTCCATGGAGAACCCACAGCAAATTATCTAAGGATAACCCATACTTAGTGCAACTAATTCCTGGTCAGGTGGATCATTATGATAAGATTATTACAGAAGTAAAATCGAAGTTCCAAGATGAAGACATCTATCTTTTTGGTAGAAATAAGTCATTGGATAAGAAGTATTTCGCATACATGCAAAGGGTAGCCGCAGCGATTAATAATGATAATAATAAGAGACCACTTAATGAGTATGTGATTAACGAAGATTCATTACTGATCGGTGAGACCGCATTTGATTCTATTTTTGCTGGGAATAAAACTTTAGTCGGTATACTACCACATTGGTCATTTGAGAATGATAGCGAGTTCGTATATAATACTGTAAGGAAATTAAGTGCTGAGCGGGGATTTAAAAAAGTAATACTCTACGGTATGCCAATATTATTGGATTCTGATCGGATTACTTTCGAGCATTATCTCAATCTAAATATGAGGATATGCAGATCAGCTTATGTCGATAAGACACTACCAGCAGTACAAGAATTTAGAAAAAACTATTATAGTAATTATAAGAATCTCCCGACAGATTCTGCTTACGAAGGACATGATGTTATGATGCTTGTAGGTAGGCATCTATTTAATTATGGTAAGAAATTCCAATATTTTATGGAGGACTATGATGCCAATCTATTGCAGACAAGATATGATATCCAGAAGGTATATAAGAAGAATGATGATGACCAGTTTAAGGATATCCAATACTTCCAGAATAAGCACCTTTATATTCTCACGTTTGAGAATAATCACTTCGTAGCTAAGTAGTCAGAAAGAATGATAACTGATCGCCGATTAGAAAAATTAAATAGAGTAGCTGCTAATCGGCAGAACATGACCGTGATCATAGAGAATGTACACGACCCACATAATATAGGTGCAGTCTTAAGATCCTGCGATGCCGTAGGTATACAAGAGGTATATGTTCTCTACACAGAAAGTAGATTAACCCAGTCCAGACTCAATGAATTAGATCCGACGTCTACAGGTGTCCGTAAGTGGATGCATGTACATTTTTTCGATGATGTAGATGATTGCTTCAATGTGGTAAGATCTAAGTATGATAAGGTATTAGCGACACATCTCAATGATGAGAGTGTCGGGCTGCATGAGTTAGATTTGACTCAGAATGTGGCAATACTTTTCGGTAATGAGCATGATGGAATATCGGAAGAAGCACTGAAGCATACGGATGGCAACTTCATCATTCCACAGGTGGGTATGGTACAGAGTCTCAATATATCTGTAGCCTGTGCCGTGACGATATATGAGGCAATGAGACAAAGAACGGAGGCAGGCTTGTATAACGATGATCTTGCAGAAAACGACACGTATCGCCAAGGGATATTAGATCATTACACTTATAAGCATAAGCAAGCATATCTTAAATAAAGGCACAAGGTGGATATAGAAACATTCAGAGAATATTGCTTAGCTAAGAAAGGGGTAGAGGAGACATTGCCTTTTGGTGATCAGACATTAGTCTTTAAGGTCATGAATAAAATGTTTGCACTTCTCCCTTTAGAAAATGAAACTCCCAGAGTGAACTTAAAGGCCGATCCAGATTGGTCCATAGAACTCAGGGAAAAATATCCACAGATATATGGCGCCTTCCATATGAATAAGAAACATTGGAATTCAGTAGAAATAGATGATGGTGTAGAAGATGATCTGATTATAAAAATGATCGACCATTCTTACGAGCTTGTAGTCGCTAAGCTAACTAAGAAAGACAAAGCTATCTTAGCTGATTTGTAAATGACACTTTCTAATAAAAATATATTGATCGTAGGTCAAGGTCTGGCAGGTACTGTATTATCTTATAAGCTGTGGCAAGAAGAGATTAGTCATAAGGTCTTGGATAATAAACATGAAAATGCAGCGACACCAGCCGCAGCAGGTATTATCAATCCGATCACAGGACGTAACTATGTAAAAAGCTGGAGGATAGATCAGCTATTACCTGAAGCTATAGACACCTATGCATCGATAGGAAAACATCTCAATACTTCTTATTACCGTGAGATCAATATTTTGCGCAGCTTACATACGCCTGCTCAACAAAACAAGTGGTACAGCGCCGTAGACAAGCCAGGCTACAGCGATTACATAGACGAACAAAGCGAAAAGACAGACTATGATGACATCACTGTCCAGGCAAAAGCGTATGGTGAAGTCCAGAAGTCACTGCAGGTAGATATAGGACGGATTGCGATTGACTACAGGCAATTTCTGATAGACAACGATATGTATATACATGCAGAGTTAGATTATAGTGACTTAGTTGTTAATACGGATGGAGTCGTGTATAGCGATCAACATTATGACTTAGTCATTTTTTGTGAAGGGTATCGAGCTATTCATAATCCATTTTTTGATCCTGTAAATTTTCGACCTGCTAAAGGAGAAGCATTTACTATAAAGATAGATAGAGAACAGCCTGATAAGATATTGCGTGATGATATTTTTATTGCACCTATAGCGGATCAGAAATATTGGACAGGAGGCACCTACGTATGGAATTTCGAAGACGATTCGCCTACAGAAACATTCAGAAGCAGTTGGACTGAGAAATTAGATGCATTGATTAAGGTCCCTTACGAAATAATAGATCATAAAGCAGGTGTCAGACCATCTACTAAGGACCGAAGACCTTTTTTGGGGATATCCAAAGATTTAGATAGTATCTATATGTTTAACGGAATGGGAACTAAAGGTACTTCACTGGTGCCATACTGGGCTGATCATTTAATTGCTCACTTTAGAGATGATATACCATTGGATCCAGAAGTAGATATTAGACGATTTGACCCTAAGTAGCTTTTTTCTTTTGCACACAGAGATCTATTAACGAATCCCTACAGTTGACATTCAATATGACGATATAGAAAATAGTTCTCCGATTTAAATAATATTTAAGATTTAGATTCCGTATTAACTGTGTATTATGGAGTGATCTTGCGTCTTAATAATGATCAGCACATTGCCAATCTACATTACCATATTAATATCTTTAGTTTATGTATAAATACCTCTTCTTTTCTATGTCTCTACTTAGTGTAACTTTTGCTTTGGGCCAATCAAATGAATCTTATGATTCTCTATGGGAAAAAGTGGAAGCATTCCAAAATAAGTCACTACCTCAATCAGCATATACTGCAGTGGAAGGAATATATGAGAAAGCCAAGGCAGATAAGAGAGATGATCAGTTGATCAAGGCTATGATCTATAAGTTGAAATTGAGTGCTTCATTTCAAGATAAAGATCCTGCAGATGATATCTTAATGATGGAATCGGATATAGGCATATTGCAGTCAGATGCAGGAAGGGCAATATGGCTTTCTTTAGTGGGAGAGAGTTACCATACATATGGTATTCAGAATATGTACAGGTATAACAATCGAACAGAACTCAATTCTGAAGATGAGAAAACCAATGCTATAGAAATGTTATCTCTGGAGGAATTGCAGAAAAGATCGATAGATTACTTTCTACAATCTTTAGATTATAAAGGTGGCGAGTCGCTCGATAATTATGGTGTTGTACTGAAAGAAGTCCAAGATAAGCCTCTAAGTATCATGGCGACTAATGTAGGAGAGTTTTTACTATTTAGAGCAATCGGGCACTTTAGTAATAACAGTGCATTTATAGCACTGCCAGAGGCAGCATATGAGATTAAGGATGAGGTCTACATGAGTACGGAAGAAGACTTCCTTACTATACAACAAGAAACTATTGATACTCTCAATTATAAGTCTCTTGCAATCAAACTATATCAAGAGGCAATCATACAGTCAGAAGCCAATAGCACGAATAGACAATTGTTAAATATTGATAGACTTAATTATGTCAAAAGATCATCATCTATAGATAATAAAGAGGAGTTGTACATCGATGCTCTCCAAGAAATCGCCGCTAATCATATATCTTCTGATGCTTCGCAATACGCTTATTTTAAATTGATACAACATTACCAAAATAAAGGAGCTGCATACAAGCAAAATCGGGCTGAGGAAAATGAAAAGGCATACGGTATAGCATTTGGGCTTATACAAAAAGCGAAGATTGCTCATCCATCTGGAGAGTATATGGATAGAATCAAAACCTTAAGAGATAAGCAATTTGAGAAATTTATAGATATAAAGACAGAATCTGTAAGTGGTTCCTCTACAGATTTTCTAAGTCGTGTCGAGTACAGAAATGTATCTGATGTATACTTCATTGTGAAAAGACTATCTGAGGATCAGATGAGGGAGCTCAAACAAGAAAGAAACAGAGACAACAAGTTTTATTTACTAAGTACCTATCCAAAAGTGAGAGAATGGTCTACACAACTTTCTGGGTCTGACGATTATAATTATCATACCACGGAAGCGGCAATAGAAGGTCTCTCTTATGGAAATTATGCTGTAATAATATCTAATAATAAAAATTTTAAAATAGATAATAAATCCGTAGTAGCAGCAAGCTTTTTTACAATATCTGATCTGAGTTATAGCTTCTATAATGTCCAAGGTAATGCTCACGGATATGTAATGGATAGAGGCAATGGTGCACCTATAGAAGATGCACAGGTTGATGTGTTAGTCCGAGATAAAAACAGCCGATATAATAATGAGCAATGGAATCAAACAGTCACATTATCTACTGACAAAAATGGAAGATTCGAATATTTGGGCAAAGAGAGTAATATCACTTTAAGAATGTCTAAAGGATCCGATATACTCAATCTTAGTTTATACCATTATTTACATAATCAAAGCCATAATAGTTACAGTAATCAAGTTCACTTATTTACAGATAGAGCCATCTATCGACCTGGGCAGACAATATATTTTAAGGGCTTATCACTGAATAATGATGACAAAAGAATTCCAACAATACACACTGGGCACAATTGTAAAGTGGTACTTCGAAATGCCAACTATCAGGTCGTCAGCGAACAGTCTTATACAACTAATGAATATGGAACTATATCAGGTACATTCGTCATACCAGACGAAGTTCTTACGGGTAACTTTACATTGAGTACTAATGATGATGGATATCTTAATATCAAGGTGGAAGAATATAAGCGACCGAAAATTTATGGCGAATTTGAAAAGATGAAGGAATCTTATCAATTAGGAGATACAATAAAATTGATCGGGCAGCTAAAGTCATTTTCAGGTTCGAGTAATGAAGGTGCTACGGTTAAGTATAGAGTGACTAAAACCGAGATAGTAGACTATTTTAGATGCGGCTACTATCGCAGACCACCAATGGTAAGTAATAAGATGGCTCAGGTAAGCAGTGGTGTAATAACAACTGGTGAGAGGGGAGAGTTTGTAATAGAATTTCCAACAGATAAGGATAACTACAATCGCTTTCTCAGGTATAATTATAAAGTGACTTGTGACATAACAGATATAACTGGAGAGACCACGAACTTAACAAAGAATATCTCACTGTTAGACAAACCATTCTCTGTTCAGTTTGATTTACCTGAGATTATCTTCGAAGATGACCTTAAGGATGTAATAGTAACAGCAAAGAATATAGAATCTCAACCTATTCAAGCAACAGTAGATTTGAGAATATATGAATTAGCATATAATACTGATGTTACACGGAGTTCTTATTGGAAATCAGTAGATAGATCATTAATGGATTCTATAGAAATGAAAAAGAGATTTCCGCTGGATTCAGATGGTGAGATTGACTTAAGCGACAATAAAGTGAAACGGGAATTATTTTCTGATACATTCAATACAGATGAAACAATTACAGCATTTAAAGACTTGAAATCTGGCCTATACAAAGCAGACTTTCTTGTTACCGACAAGCATGGTAATCAAGATGAGATAACAAAGTATATTTCTATTTCTGATCATAAGAAGAAAGCCATTCCTACAAAGAATTTCTGGGTCTCAAAATTAAAAGATAATTACGAGCCAGGTGACCAATTGAAATTAGTAGTGAATACGCCTTATGACCAATTTCATACCTTATATAAAATATCAAAAGGGCAAGAAATATTAAAAGAAGGGTGGGTGACCGAGAAAGATAGATCGATAGAGTATACAGTAACGGAAGGAGATCGTGGTAACCTTAATGTAGAGCTATTGATGATACATCACAATAGAGTGTATCACGAGAATAAGAAAGTCATTGTCCCGTGGACTAATAAAACTTTAGATCTAAAACTATCGACATTCAGAAATAAGATAGAGCCAGGGTCAAAAGAAAAGTATACACTTTACATAACTGATCATGAAGGTAAGTTTGCCGATGCGGAGGTAGTAGCAAGTATTTATGATGAGAGCTTAGACCAGTTCTACACACACAATTGGACATACGATTATTACCCACAGACAGCATATACGCCAACTTATACTTGGGGAGGATTCGGTATAGGGCAGGGCATCAGGTATGCGAAGTATAACAATTCTAATACTTCGATGTATCTGAGATATGCTCCTGAGTTTGATTGGTTTGGCTATCGTATAAGAAACAGCGGAGGAGGAAGAATGATGAGAAGTAAGGAGGCTCCTAATGATGTGATGATGAAGTCTGCTGAGGCAAGAGGAGCAGATGTTACAACGGTTTTTAATTATGATTCATACGAAGAAAGCGTCGAAATAATAGAGACTGATCAGTCTCTTGGTAATAAGAGTTTAGATAAAATTCCTTCCAGAGAAAACCTAAACGAAACCGTCTTCTTCTATCCAGATGTCACTACTGAGGATGGCAAAGCCGAGATTTCATTCACAATGAATGAAGCCCTGACAAAGTGGAAGCTTAGACTATTAGCACATAGCAAAGACTTGAAAGTGGGTTATGCGGAACATACATTACTGACTCAGAAAAATCTAATGATAGAACCACACTTACCTCGATTTGTAAGACAAGGTGATGTCATACAGATTGTAGCTAAGGTGACTAACCTAAGTGATAAGGAGATCTCAGCATCGAGTGCCTTGATGTTGTCGGATATGATATCTGGAGAATCGCTCAATAATCTATTCTCCGTGTCAGGAAGTGATACGGAAATCATATTAGCACCTGGTAAAAGTGAAGTCGTCAATTACAATGTCCGAGTGCCTCAAGATTTTCTATCTGGGATTATAGTTAGGATGGTCGTAGAAGGTGGTGATTATACAGATGGAGAACAGAGTGTCATACCAGTATTATCTAATAGAAAATTGCTTACTGAAAGTTTAGCGTTCCATATAAAGCCTAATGGTAAGAGTCGATTTTCTTTTGACGCAATGGATAAGATCGAAACTTCTAAGACAATCGATCCATACAGTTACTCTTTAGAAGTGACATCTAATCCAGCTTGGATTGTAGCCAAGTCGATTCCATATCTTTTAGATGCCGATCAGACGAGTACAGATAATATTTTCAATGCATTATACGGAACAGTTCTCGCTGATCATTTAGTTAGTAACAATCCAGATATTAAGAAAGCCATAGACATATGGAAACAAACGGATGGACTTAATAGCCCTTTGAGTCAAAACTCAGAGCTAAAGATTTCCAATATTGAACTCACTCCATGGCTCAGAGATGCTCAAGCGGAAGAGCACAATATGCAACGATTGGCATTTCTGACAGAAGGTAATAATGTTTCTAATGCCATTTCTAATTTACAAAGAAAACTGAAAGTAAGACAATTGTCTGACGGTGGTTTCTCATGGACGTCAGGAGGAAGAGCTAACTGGTATACGACCCAGCTAATAGTAGAAGGAATAGAACATTTGCGAAAGCTCGGTATCGATACTAAAGAACTGGATGATGATGTACTACGTAAGGCACATAGATACATAGATTCTAAATTTATAGAGTACTATCTGAAAAATAAGAAAAGAGAAAATGAAGTACCAAGCCCATTGGTCATCCATTATCTATATACCAAAAGCTACAATATCAAAGTATCTGACAATAACAATATAGTCGATGGAATAAGAGCTTATAGATTGTATTGTCAAAAAAATTGGAACACATTCAATACCTATCAGCAGGCATTAATCTGTCTGTCAGAGTATAGAAGAGGAAACAAAGAGACTTCCGATGAGATCATGAATTCTCTTAATGAAAGAATGATACAAGATGAAGAGGTTGGGAATTATTGGAATGATATGGCGGGATATTACTGGCACAATCCCAGTGTAGAGAAGCAAGCTTTGATGATAGAGTTATATGAAGAAATGGAACAGCCGCAAGGAATGATAGATGGCCTTAAGTTGTGGTTACTTAAGAATAAGCAAGTGAATTCTTGGAACACTACTAAGTCAACAACCGCTGCCATATATGCATTCATGATCAATGGGGAGGATTGGCTTTCTGAATCAGAACCAGTTGTCGTCATGTTACCAGAGCTTAATGAAACGGTGCAATTCGAGAACACTGAGTATGCTTCTGGTTATGCTAAGAGAACATGGAAAGACAATGAAGTCCAAGCGAAAAGGAAAACAATTGAGATAGATAATCCTAACAAACATATTGCATGGGGAGCGTCATACTTTCAGTATTTCGAAGACCTTAATGCTATCGAGCAGTATACGGAGACACCGCTCAAGTTAGAAAAGAAAGTACATAAAGTTACTGTCGATGATAACGGAGAAGTGTTGTTACCAATTACTGAAAGCACAATACTATCTCCTGGTGATAAACTAAGAATCAGAATAGAACTCAGAGTAGACAGACCGATGGAATATATACAGATGAGGGATATGAGAAGTAGCGGAGTAGAACCCTATAATGTCTTAAGCAGCTATAACTGGCAGGACGGATTAGGATATTACGAAAGCACCAAGGATCAAGCAAGCTACTTTTATTTCGATAATTTACCTAAGGGAAATTATGTATTCGAATATGATGTATATGCCAGTCACGCAGGACAATTCTCTAACGGAATTACAGAGATACAATCTATGTATGCGCCAGAGTTTTCGGGTCATAGTGAAGGTATAAGCATAAGTATAGAATAGTACATTTATTATCAACATATAAGATGAAATGGTGTTATTATATCATAACTTTATCTTGTGAGACATTGGGTACAAGCACTTAGACTTAGGACATTACCATTAGCAGTTTCCTGTATTGGAATGGGAGCTATATTGGCTGCTTCTAATGGTATGTATAATTCTAAGATTGTTCTGCTTGCATTACTGACCACCATAGCACTTCAGATATTATCTAATCTCGCTAATGATTATGGTGATACCATACATGGAGCTGATAATGTCGATAGAGTAGGTCCTCAGCGTTCCGTCCAGCAGGGTCATATCACTCGTAGTCAGATGCAGAAAGCGATAGGTATTTTTGCCTTTATAAGTTTGGTTTTAGGTTTAGCACTAATCTATGCAGCGGATATACCCATTAAGGTCATGCTTGGCTTTTTTGCATTGGGAATATTTGCAATTATTGCAGCAGTACTATATACTAATGGAAAGATACCTTATGGGTATATGGGCTTAGGAGATATTTCTGTCTTTTTGTTTTTTGGAATTGTCGGCGTTTTAGGGACTTACTATCTACAGACTAAGACATTGGATTGGAGTTTATTATTGCCAAGTTGTAGTTGTGGACTGTTAACAGTTGCAGTTCTAAATATTAACAATATCAGGGATATCGATTCAGACCAGTTAGCAGGTAAGTATTCCATACCCGTCCGGTTAGGAAGGAAGAGAGCAAACTTATATCATACATTATTACTCCTGATTGGATTAAGTTTATCGATCATTTATATCTTATTGGATTATACTAATCCTATGCAGTTGATATTCCTACTCGTCCTCCCACTTCTTTATATCAATGCAAAAGCGATACATTCTAAACCAGCTGAGCTTTTAGATCCATATCTTAAGCAAATGGCACTGACGAATGTTGCATTCGTTTTACTATTTGGGATATCAATTATTTTCTTCTGATTATTCAGTAGGGAATTTTAGACGAATTACCATAATAGAATATACATCGATAAGATTGGCAATTTTATAGAAATGTAGACACAGAATGAAAATAATCATTAGATATTGAAACTACTTTATTCCCATTCAGAGTTAATATGAGTATATAAACAATTACATGATAGAAGAAACTAACAAAGACGGAAGATCAGCACATTCTAATTCAATTATCAAGAACCATATGATATGGTCTATGGGCGCAGGATTTATTCCTGTTCCGATTGCTGATTTTTTTGCAGTGAGTGCTATTCAGTTGGATATGATTAGGCAATTAAGTAAGGTCTATGAGATTAACTTTAAAGAGACAGAAGGCAAAGCGATCATTACTGCGCTGACTGGTTCTGGTCTGGCTCGATTAGGAGCCAGAGCGGTTAAGTTTATTCCTGGTGTAGGTACTATATTAGGTGGAGTAACATTAGCAGCCTTATCAGGCGGGTCTACTTATGCTTTAGGAGAAGTATTTAAGAAACACTTTGAGACTGGCGGTACTTTCTTAGATTTCGACCCATCTCGTCTTAAGAAATATTATGATGAGAAATTCGAAAAAGGTAAACGTATGGCTAAAGACATAGAGCCTGAAGAAATGAAAAAACATGCAGCCGCAAGTCAGGTTGTCAAAGATAATGTGTCAGCAACAGTAGACTCAAAACCAGCAGACTCAGCTCATACAGATTCTGATAGCGCAGCCCCTAAGGACTTCGTAGCACAATTAGAGTCTATCACTAAGATGAAAGAGAGTGGTGCTTTGACTACAGAAGAATTTGAGACACTGAAGAAGAAGATATTGGATGCTCAGGGAGCATAAATTCATTTAGAATCCTAATCGAGCCTCCGCCGTTACGTCATGTCCACAGAATTCTCCAGATAGGTACTTATAATATGCTGTAATGCCGATCATACCAGCATTGTCTCTACAATACTGAAAATCAGGGATGTAGTGATTCCAGTTTCTGTTTTTGGCCTCTAACTGTATACGGTTTCTCAGACCTGAATTAGCAGAGACACCACCTGCTATGGCAACCGATTGTATGCCCGTCATTTCTGTAGCTTTGATTAACTTAAGCATTAGAGTTTCTATGATGGTCTCTTGTACGGATGCACAGATATGATTCAGTTCTTCATGTATAAAATTAGGGTTCGTCTTAGTATTATCTCTGAGGAAGTAGAGTATTGCTGTCTTCAGTCCTGAGAAACTAAAGTCTAATTCTCCGACTCGGGAAATTGGAAATTCAAATTTTATTTCTCCCAGTTGAGCATACTTGTCTATCAATGGTCCAGCAGGATAGGGCAGTCCGAGCATCTTTCCTGTTTTATCAAAAGCCTCTCCCGCAGCATCGTCTATAGTCTGTCCGAGTATCTCCATCTCGTTATGAGCTGTGACCTTGATAATTTGAGTATGACCGCCTGATACCGTCAGGCATAAGAAAGGAAATGAAGGCATCGGATCTTCGGCAAAGTGAGCCATGACATGGGCATGCATATGATGCACATCGATCATCGGAATATCGAGACTTAGGGCCAGAGACTTAGCGAAATTAACGCCTACAATAAGACTGCCCAATAATCCAGGACCTCTAGTAAATGCGATAGCAGACAGATCACTGAGAGCAATGCCTGATTCCTTAATAGCGCTATCTACAACAGGAACTATGTGCAGCTGATGCTCACGAGATGCAAGCTCAGGAATAACGCCTCCATATAGCTCATGAGCAGTCTGTACTGAGACAATATTACTGAGTACTTTGCCATCAGAAATAACGGCAGCAGCTGTATCATCACAAGAGGACTCTATCGCTAATATAATTATAGGCATAGGAAAGCAAAAAAGGCTAATTATTAGATAATCAGACAAAATTGTGAAAATACCGCTTCAAATGCACCAAAATCATGCAAAAATGCATCATAAGTAAAATACTATGTAGTAGTTATTAAGATAATTGGCGAAAAATTATTTACTTCACAACTTAGTATTGTTGTAGATTTTGACTTGACTTTTTATTATATAAATTAACCATCCAGCATGAAAGCAGCGATTAGCATTATATTATTCCTTGCTAGCCTATTTTTGGTCTATTTGTTATTCCTGAATATACAGGAGCCTATCAAATTCCAAAAGGTACTTACAGAGAGAAAAGATGTCGTCATTAAGAAATTAGAAGATATCAGAAAAGCTCAAGAAGTCTATAAAGATATCACTGGTAAATATGCTTCAAGCTTTGACACGCTACAGATGGTTCTTAAGACAGATAGTCTGACAATAGAAAGAGTAGAAGGAGATCCAGATGATCCGACAGGAGCAGAGTTTATTAGAACGCTCATTAAGAGATCAGCACTCGATACACTAAATTATATGAATGTAGACATCAGCGATCTTGCAAGTATCCCATATACGGATAATGATAAGTTCTCCATAGATGCGGATACGATGACGTATCAGTCTACCTTGGTTAATGTCACACAAGTTGGCACAAGATTTAAAAACTTCATGGGTGAGTATGCTTCTCGAAAGTATAGCAAGTATGATAACTCATATGACCCAGATAAGATGATTAAGTTCGGAGATATGAATTCACCTAATCTTTCAGGAAATTGGTAAAAGTAGATATAGCTTTTGATGAAGTAGAGAACATTAAGAAAATAAGAGAGCTGTCTGTGGTGTTATATCCAGACAGTTTTTTTTATGGCTTATGGAGTGATGACGATACACTCGTTAAGACAGACAGCCATTCTCTTGATAATTTTGGTAAGTTACTTCAGATATTAAGCAAGACATATAAGTTTAAGATTGCAAGATTGATGTCTACCGTTAAGCCTTTTGTACACCTTCCGAGAGCAGAATATCAGAAGAAGTACTACGAGGACTATTTTGATGGAGTATATGATGTCCAGCAAAGAAAGTCGTCTAAGAAAGATGTAGACGATTTCCTTAGAGAAGAGATCACAACCCTCCATTATCTTAATAAGAAGGCGTACAAGGCACTCGGAGCCTCTGATATCCCATTTAAGTCAGCACATATATCTACTGCATTAGCCAGTTATTCATTTCTGATAGAAGCGGACTTGATATGCTACTTCGATGCATCTATTATGCATATCTGTTATGCACGTGATGGAAAGTTCATGTTGTATAATCAGTACTTTTGTGAACAAGCAGAAGACTATTTATATTATATTCTTATGGTTATGGATCACTTTAAGTTAGACCCATTATCAGCAGCTGTGCAGATAGGAGGATATATAAGCAATGACTCAGCTGTGATGAAACTATTGTCAGCGTATATCAAAAAACTACACATTGTAGATCAGAATATTCAGCTACCTGAGAATAACAAGATATCTAAGCAGTACTATTACGATCTATACCTCTGTAAGTCATGCGTATAATTGGCGGAGAATACAGTGGACACAGATTCTCTCCTCCTGCTAATAAGTGGCCCACCAGACCCACTACAGATATTTCTAAAGAAGCATTATATAACATCCTAAGCAATCAGATAGATTTCGAGGAGATTAAGTTCTTAGATCTCTTTGGCGGAACAGGGAGTCATTGCTATGAGTGTATCAGTAGGGGTTGTGAGGATGCAAGCTATGTGGATAGACATGCACCTGCAGTAGTATTCGTCGAGACCATGCGAGATAAGCTGGAGGCTGAGGATAAACTTAAGATCTATAAGCAGAATGTATTCTCATTTATAAAAAAATCTACTGAGCAATATGATTATATATTCTGCGGGCCCCCTTATCCTCTGAAGACAATCTCAGAATTACCAGATCTCATCATAGAAGCAGATATGATATCCCCAGAAGGACTGCTTGTATTAGAGCATAATCCCCATGTAGATGTATCTAAGCATCCTAATCTGAAGGATCAGAGAAACTATGGAGAGACTTTCTTCAGCTTCTTCAAACTATCTTAGCAGTAATAGCCCTATTTTTGGCGTTTTATAATATTATTCTATAAAACCTGTACGAGAGGCAATGGATATAGTAGCACAATTACAATCAGACATCAGACTGGCCATTAAGGATATCTATGCTTATGATATCTCAGATGCCCATCTTATAATCAATCCAACGAAGAAGGAATTCGAAGGTGAGTATACATTCGTTGTATTCCCATTAGTCAAGGCTCTCAAAAAAAGTCCTCAGGATATTGCAGACACATTAGGTAAGTACTTAGTAGAGCATAATGATTCCATAGATGCGTATAATGTTATTAAGGGTTTCCTTAACTTATCATTATCTAATGATCTGTGGATCAATACATTGCAGTACTTTTTAGATAATAAGAATTATGGGCAATTTGACTCTAACGGAAAGAAAATACTCATAGAGTTCTCATCCCCTAATACCAATAAGCCCTTACATCTTGGGCACATAAGAAATATATTATTAGGCTGGTCGATGTCCCAAATCGCTGAGGCCAATGGCTATGAAGTCACCAAAACTAAAGTAGTTAATGATAGAGGTATAGCAATCTGTAAGAGTATGCTGGCATGGCAAAAATTTGCAGGTGGCAAGACTCCAGAAAATGCAGGTGTGAAAGGAGACCACTATGTAGGTCAATATTATGTGCAATTCGAAAAGGCTTTCCAAGAAGAATATAAGACTTGGCAAGCTTCTGCCGAAGGCGCTAAGATATATAATACCGAGGCTAAGGAAAATGTAGATTCAGATTCCTTTTACAAAAAATACAAAAACAACTACTTCAATAACCACAGCACATTAGGGAAGGAAGCCAAGGAGATGCTGCTGCAGTGGGAAAGTGGAGATGAGCAGACTAAGCAATTATGGGCGACTATGAACGGCTGGGTCTATGCAGGATTCGATAAGACCTATGAGCAGATGGGCGTGAGCTTCGATGATATCGTATATGAGTCAGATACTTATTTGCTAGGTAAGGATCTGATACAAGATGGATTAGACAAAGAGATATTTTACACAAAAGACGACGGTAGTATTTGGGTGAATCTCGAAGACGAAGGACTGGATCATAAGATACTGCTGAGAAGCGATGGTACTTCTGTGTACATGACGCAAGACTTAGGGACAGCAAGAGTGAGGTATGAGAAATATGGATTCGATAAGATGACCTATGTGGTCGGTGACGAACAAGATTACCACTTCCAGGTCTTATTTAAGATACTTAAAAAGATGGGTGAATCTTATGCAGATGATCTCTACCACTTATCATACGGAATGGTAGATCTAACGACAGGCAAGATGAAATCTAGAGAAGGGACAATTGTAGATGCTGATGATCTTATGTCAGAAGTCATTACGACTGCCAGACAATCTGCAGAAGAAAGAGGTGGGATAGAAGGACTGACAGATGAGAAGCGTAATGAGATCTATTCTAAAATCGGATTATCAGCCCTCAAGTACTTTATAATTAAGATCAATCCACGTAAGCGAATGACATTTAATCCAGCAGAATCACTGGATATGCAGGGTGCTACTGGACCATATATACAGAACGCCTACGTAAGAATACAGTCGATCATGCGAAGATATGATGGGGCAGCAGCTGTGAAGGATTTTAGTGGAAATGTAGAATCATTAGAGAAGGAAATATTGTCTTCCATTGTCGCTTATCCAGAAGCATTATCAGAAGCTATGGAAAAATATGATCCTTCCGTAATCGCTAATTATTGCTACTCTCTCGCAAAATCATTCCATAGATTCTACCATGAGTACAGCATACTCAATGCAGAGACAGCAGAGATTAAGCAATATAGATATGGGATATGTATGGCAGTGGCCAATATATTAGAGAAAGGCATGAACTTGCTGGGTATAGAGATGCCTGACTATATGTAGTTAGCTAACTCTGATATAAATTAATATATAATTAGAAATAGTAAGATTAAGAATAAAATGAGCGAAGAATACCAATCAAAGAACTTTATAGAAGAGATGATCGAGGCAGATATTGCCAGTGGAAAACATGAAGGACGTGTACATACACGGTTCCCTCCGGAGCCAAATGGATACTTACATATAGGACATTGCAAAGCGATCTGCATAAGCTTCGAGACAGCGGCGAAGTATGGTGGTAAGACCAATCTAAGATTCGATGATACAAATCCAACAACAGAAGATACGGAGTATGTGAATTCTATTCAGAATGATATCAAGTGGTTAGGATTCGAATGGGAAGGTGATGCACGCTTCACCTCAGATTATTTCGATCAGTTGTATAATTTTGCTGTGATTCTTATCGACAAGGGACTGGCATATGTAGATGCATCTACTTCTGAGGAAATGGCAGAGATGAAAGGTACGCCTACACAGGCAGGCACAGACAGTCCGTATAGAGATAGAAGTATAGAAGAGAATAAGCAATTATTCACGGAAATGAAAGATGGCAAGCATGCAGATGGAACGATGGTTCTGCGAGCAAAGATAGATATGGCATCGCCTAATATGCTTATGAGAGATCCTATCGTCTATAGGATTAAGCATGCCGATCATCACCGAACAGGTGATAAGTGGTGCATCTATCCGATGTATGATTTTGCTCATGGTCAGTCAGATTCGATAGAGAAGATCACGCATAGTCTTTGCTCATTAGAATTTATGCATCACAGGCCATTGTATAATTGGCTGATAGAGAATATAGGTATCTTTCCATCTAAGCAGACAGAGTTTGCTAGAATGAATGTCGCATACATGATCACCTCTAAGAGACGATTACTTAAGCTCGTCACGGAAGGATTAGTAGCAGGCTGGGATGATCCCAGGATGTCTACCATATCAGGTCTCAGAAGACGTGGAGTGCTGCCTGAGAGTCTGAGAAGATTCTGTAATGTCACTGGAGTAGCGAAGCGTGATAATCTAATCGAGATAGAATTATTAGAATCGATTATAAGAGATGATCTCAATGCTGTCGCTAAGCGTGTCATGGTTGTCACTGACCCAGTCAAAGTCGTCATCACAAATTATCCAGAAGGGGAGTCAGAAATACTACCTTCTACTAATAATCCACAAGATGAATCAGCAGGCACTCATGACATGACATTCTCTAGAGAGATCTATATAGAGAAAGGAGACTTCATGATCGATGCCCCTAAGAAATATTTTAGATTGGCACCAGATAAATTTGTCAGACTTAAAGGGGCATACATTATCAAAGCGGACAATCACATAGTAGATGATAATGGAGAGGTTACTGAGATACATTGTACATACTTCCCAGAGAGTAAGAGTGGATCTGATAATTCGGGGATCAAGGCTAAGGGAGTATTGCACTGGGTAGACTGTAAGACTGCCGTCGATGTAGAGCTTAGGTTATATGATAGGCTCTTCACAGATCCGACACCTGACAAACATGAAGGTGTAGATTACATAGATTTCTACAATAAAGAATCACTACAAATATTGCCTGTGGCTAAAGCGGAAGCTCATATCACAGAAGTCAAAGAAGGAGAGTCGTTACAGTTTATGCGGAAGGGATATTTCGTCAAAGATAAGGATAGTACAGATGATAAACTGATTCTTAATAGGACAATATCACTGAGAGATAGCTGGGCTAAGATGCAGAAGAAAAAATAGTGCCTTTGCGAGCAATGTATTCGTTTTCATAATGTTATACTGATAGCTAAAAAATAAAATAGTACCATAGAGTAGATGGGAATCATCAAGCGACAAGGGATCAAGTCAAGTATAGTCAACTATCTGGGGGCTATGATTGGAGCCGTATCTGTCCTTTTCATATATCCATTGGATGATGAGATCTATGGTTATGCTCAGTGGTTATACAATACAGCTTTCCTCCTGATTCCGATGGCATCGTTTGGTTTTCTCTCTATCATGCTTAAGTATTTTCCTAGTTTCAATACTTCTGATTCTAAGAATTATAATGGTTTTCTATCACTTATCTTGCTGCTTCTCTCTGGAGCATTTCTATTATTCTTAGGTTTCTGGTATTTCTTTAAGTCCGCATTTCTCCGATTATTGGAACTGCTCAATATGAAAGCGGAGCTGGTCGAGAATAATGAGATTTATATATTATTGCTTTTGGCTTTTTTGATTTTAGGTCATTTTCTGACTTATCAGTCTGCTAACCGATTGAGAATAGTCGTACCTAATATGATTCAGGTATTTGGCTTTAAGTTGTTCTTGCCACTTCTTGTTTTAGCATATGTTTATTTGGGTATGACTCAGACACAGTTCGCTTATGGCATGGTTGCTTTTTTTGGAGTTGCTACATTGCTAATATTCATCTACCTCAATTTTATAAAGGGAATAGCCTTTGGTCGTATCAAAAAACCAAGTGTCGATTTCTCATATAAAGAAATGGGGACCTACTCCATTTTTGGCAGTCTGAATCAGCTGAGTAGTGGTTTTGCTATGCGGATAGATTCTATCATGATTCCTTTTTTCTTGGAGATGGTTAATAATGGATTCTACAATAAGACCTTATTCATAACAAATATTATAGAGATTCCTACACGATCTATCAATCAAATAGCTGGTCCGATCATAGCTAAAGCATGGAAAGAAAATGACTTACAGGAAATTAACAATGTCTACAAGAAAGCTTCGACAAATCTATTTGTTGTGGGGTCATTCGTGTTCTTAGCAGTGTGGTATGTTCTGGATGACCTTATCAGTATATCCGCTGATCCTAACAGTTTTCCAGATGCAAGAATGATATTCTTGCTGCTTGGTTGTGGTAAGTTAGTAGACATGATTACAAGTGTCAATACACAGATTATTATTTATTCAAAAAAATATAAGTATAATCTAATATTTCTTGTCTTATTAGCCATCTCTAATGTTATTCTTAATCTTAAATTGATACCTGAGTATGGAATAGTAGGAGCGGCTATAGCCACGACAATTTCTTTGGTTGCTTATAATTTGATCAAAATCGCTTTCATATATTTGAATTACGGATTCCATCCATTTACCACAAGTACATTTAAGACCTTAGTTCTATTGCTGATATTGGCGTTGATATTTTATGTTTTCCCTATAGGGATGCATCCAATTATTAGCATAGTTGTTAAGCTCACATTTATAAGTATATTATTCCTGCCAATAGCTTATTTTTGGCGTATATCAGATGATATTAATGATTCCATTCTATCACTATGGAATAAGTATCTCTCTAAATCTTAATACAAAATATATCCGATGAAATTAGAAACACTTATAGTAGACATCCAAGATAAGATAGCCATAGTCACAGTCAATAGACCCTCTGCACTCAATGCTATTAATGATAAGGTCATGACTGAGTTAAATGAAGTATTCTCTTCGATAATAGATCCCAAGGTGATCAACGGAGTGATCATCACTGGAAGTGGCGAGAAGGCATTCGTGGCAGGAGCGGATATATCAGAGCTTAAAGATAAGTCTGATCTCGAAGGTTCTAAAGTCTCTAAGAAAGGTCATGATACTTATAATGCAATAGAAAATTATAGTAGACCAGTCATTGCTGCGATCAATGGATTCTCTCTCGGTGGTGGTAACGAATTGGCGATGTCTTGTCACATTCGTATCGCTTCTGATAATGCAAAGTTTGGCCAGCCGGAAGTTAATCTGGGGCTGATACCTGGCTATGGTGGGACTCAGCGTCTGATACAATATATCGGAAAGGGTAGAGCGATGGAGTTATTGCTAACCGGGGATATGATAGATGCAGAGAAAGCACTCGAATATGGATTGATTACTCATGTCACTACTCAAGAAACACTCATCCCAACTGCTAAAAAGATCATCACTAAGATATCGAAGAAAGGCCCTCAAGCGGTTGCTCTGACGATAGATATGGTTAATGCATTTTTCGATAAGTCATCTAATGGATTTGTGAAAGAAATCGCAGGATTCGGAAAGACGATTGGTTCGGAAGAGAGTACCGAAGGTGTTAATGCTTTTCTGGAGAAGCGTAAGCCAGAGTTTAAGTAGGTATCACTGTTATAAGGATTTGTTTGAATCGGAGTCTTTATTATTTATATAATAATTTAGATTTACGTTGTGATATATACTACCACAAAATTAAGCTTAGGAATTAAAGATGTGCTCTACCTATTCAGCACGTTAGTTTTACTGACTTGTATGATTGCTTGCAGTGATGATCCAAAAGTTGTGCCTCCTGTAGATCCTGCAGTCCCCCCAGTATTTAATATAGATATAGCTGAAGTAAAAGTAAATACAATGGGAAACACCATTTTAGATGAGCCTAAGATTCTTGCGACCATGACCATTACTGACTTCACGTCTGATAGCACCCAGTTTGTCGATTATGATGGGTTTGTTGGTATAGAATTTCGGGGGTCTTCTTCTCAGGCACTCTTCGATAAGAAGTCTTATGGATTAGAATTGTGGGATAGCGACGGTAATGACATTGATGCAAGTATTTTTGGTTTTCCAGAGGAAGAGGATTGGATACTGTATGGTCCTTATAGCGATAAGTCACTGATCCGAAATGTATTGATACATGAATTGTCTAATGACATCGGGAGGTACGCTGCTCGTACAAAATTGTGTGATCTCTATATCAATGATGAGGCTCAAGGTACCTATGTTTTTATGGAAAAATTAAAAAGAGATAAGTCTCGTATCGATATCTCTAAATTAGAACCAGAAGAAATTACTGGAGAAGATATCACAGGTGGTTATATTCTGAAAATAGATAAGACTACAGGTAATGGAGGAGGTACTGGAACATATACGTTATTTAATTCTTTTCCTTCGAGGTATGACGTAGATGGAGATGAAACCTTTTCTACTCAGACTCATTTTCAATATGAATATCCTAAGGCTGAGAATATTGTAGAACCACAGAAGCGATATATACGATCTTATATCTCTGACTTCGAGGATGCACTTGCATCAGACGATTATGCAGATTCTATGGACGGGTATGCCGCATATATTGATGTAGAGAGTTTTGTCGATTATTTCATTTTGAATGAATTTGCTCATAACCCTGATGCGTATAGACTGAGTACCTATCTCTATAAAGACAAAAACGAGAAGCTCAGTATGGGCCCGATTTGGGATTTTAATATTGCATTTGGTAATTCTGATTTTTGTGATGGTGGAGAACCTGATACGTGGGTGTATCGATATAATGAGAGCTGTCCTAACGATGCATGGTTAGTGACTTTCTGGTGGAAGAAATTACTCAGTGACCCCGTGTTCTCAGATCGAGTGAAGGCTCGGTATGCAGAGCTAAGAACCACAACGCTTTCGCTAACTAACATCAATAACAAGATAGACAACCATACGCAATTCTTAAATGATACGGGTTCGAGTTACCGAAATTTTAATCAATGGCAAGTGATCGGAAATTATATATGGCCAAACAGAAACGTCAGTCTTTCTTATGACGGCGAGGTGGATTACCTTAAAGATTGGATCAGAGAAAGAGTTAATTGGATGGATGCAAATATCGAAAATCTATAGTATTAGGATTCTGTTCTAATACCATTTAAATTTTAAGATGTCGGTTAAGATTATAGAATAGAATTTGTTAAGATTAAGGCATGAACAAATGACTTCGTTGCAGACGAATCGAGTATGACAATACTCGAAAAAAGTGAACCACGAAAGTGGGTGGGCTGACTCATAGCGGTAGCTACCGCCGTGGGCGGCACAGGTAATGGAGAGCCTGCCTGCCTACATGGAAGGTAGGTATTTTAAACGCAGAGATTGGCTAATTCTATTATAATTTTTCCGACATTCTAATGTTTAAATGGTATAAAACTTAGCATAATTGCTTATTTAGAAATCTTTTATTTCTTTTCCGTGCAATATTATCATTGCAATGCTTGACAATCCTGAGTGGCTGACAATGGGCGAGACAGTTTTGCAGAAGCGTATGAGAATTGATTTATCCTCATTTAATATTGGTATTTACTGTTAGGGTAGGGGATTGAATAACGAGATTTTTCCTAATAGGATTGAGTTTTCATTTTGACCTATAGTTATTAATTGTTGTGCAACTGATTTCGAGAAGCCTTATTTTGTTAAAAGAAACCCTTATTATAAAAAAGGAGCGACCATTTTGATCACTCCTGTAATGCATATCTGTAATGCATATCTGTAATGCATATCTGTCATTGCATATCTGTCATTGTATAGATGTTTAACCTTTATGAGACTTTATCTACATTATTACTTTTCTACCATTATAGTCTTGTCGTCACATATTGGCATTTGGTGCATGTTGACCATTTGAGGATCCACGGGGACTTGCATTGCTTTCAGGGTATGTGATATGAGCTCGTAGTTTTTCTCACAGCTATATTTCTGGAATGCATCGCTGACGGTTCCAGCAGTTTTATAATCTACATTGAGAGCCAAGACATTAGCCGATGTGGTAAAATCAAAATCATTTAAATCGAGTTCTTTGATCATCATCGCATTAGTACTTCGGAAAAGGATTTTTCTTGCAGTGATATCGTACACGATATTCCATTTTGTGTAGTTATTGATCTTGACATCAGAGAGCATATCAAACAATTGGTCAGAGATATTATCATCCTTAGAGTCCGCAATATTTGTTATACGGTTACATGCTGTCGTATATCTGCATAGCGAACTCTTACATTTTCTATCGACTTTAGACTTGCCAGCATATGCTTCTGACGCTTTGTATTGGTTATTGGTAAGTGCTTGTTTGCCGCTCTCTACATAGCTTACCGTTGCAATTCCATCTACATAATCCACTACTGCAGATTCACCATTAATGTCAGCAATAAAATAATGCAATTCTCCGGCGATAGGCTTAATGGCAACTTCATTAAGTGATGCTATGACCTCTGAGACACTGCAAGAATTGTCGAGCTGATATTGCACCCATTCTAATTCATTGACATATCCTTTCTGTGCATCAGGTGAATACTTTGTGCCATCTAACCAGAGCGCTTCTACAACTAATCCAGCCTCATTCATACCACCTATAGGCATTTCTTTGCCATATTGATTAAATGTAACAGAGCCATACTTAGAGGTCCATTGGAGATTATATATGAAACTAGACTTTGTGATCCCAGAACGGTTAGTGAGCAAATAACCCTCACCTGAATCCCAATCGTAACCTTTGGCGGCATAGACCCCATGCTTAGTATTTACACAAACAGCTGTACAAGCAGAAGAAATGAAGTAACTAAATATGAAAAGCGTGCAGAGAAATAATGATCGATAAATCATGATATTAATATTTTTTGTGAGTAATATGTTATTAAATGAAGTCTTGAAACTTAAACGAATTGAATCTTTATCCATTTCTTAAAACCAAAGGTATGGGCCATAATTACATTATTCTGAGAGAAGGGGTGGACTGAAAGATATAGGGGTGAATGGTTAGAGAAAGTGCCCAAATACAATGGTTTGGGACGAAATGCATGCTATAATTATACCTTAATGCGACTTACGAAAGCTTTTCCTTTAGATCTCGCTACAGGAATGATAGAATCTGAAAGATCGAAATGCAGTTGGAATCCTTGAGCATTGCCAGTGATCTCTTTGACATGTGCCGTGTTAACGATGTAAGACCTATGACATCGTAGAATATCTTCTGAGCAAATAGATTTTTCTACCTCTGACAAGGTCGTTCTTAGTACAGAGACCTTTGTGGTGTCTTCTTTTATAAAATGGATCTCTACATAATTGCCTGCCGACTTGACGAATAATAGTTCTTCTGAGGACAAGGTCAAGGATTCTCTACCAGCTTCTTGTAATACGAATTGCACACTCGAAGGGCTTATAGAGTCAGATGTAGCAGTAGGTATTGAAGGTTCGAACTGATGCTTTTTTAGTAATCGAACATAATTTGCCATTACTATTCCGAAAATTGGAAATAGTCCCAATGCAAATGTTTCTAAATAAAAAACGATGAAATCTCTCAAGTCAAGATTATGGCTATTATACCAGATATAATATATATAACATATGCCCAGTATAAAGCTACTTGTCAATAAGAAGTATAGGACTTGCTTTCCAACAGTCCATTTATTTTCATTAAATATTTTAGGCAACTTGGAGGGTAGAATGATATGAAAAATTCCTAACGATATAGTCGTCATTAAGCCAAAACCAAGAAGGTAATAATACTTAGAGCGAGACGTAATTTGATATATCTCAAAAGGCTGAAAGATTGCTAAGAATAGAAATATGAAAATGCCAATACCGATCATCAATGGCCACATAGTACGACCCTCAATATATAATGGATATGGCTCTTTCAGTATTTTAAGCATAGATGGTAAAGATTGCAAAAATTAAAAGAGATATGGAGGCCTTACTTGAAGAAAGTCAGCTTTGATAACTGTAAGTAATTCATATCAGAGTGTATCGAAGACCCTATGATGTCTTATAGTATCTACAACACAGATGGGAAACATAAAGGTTAAATACTCAAAATCCATATATTGAGATGTAAGTAATGATTATATATTACATATATTTGTAATGTTTAAATCATTTATTATGAGTTATTTACGATTATTATTTATCATGACCGTGGTCTTATGCTTCTCTTCTTGTAATATGGATGGGGATGACCATATCATAGATACTGGAGATGTTAACTACATCGATGAAGAGTTAACGGAAGTATTAGTGCAGTCAGGAGGTAGTCTCGGGCATTATATATTGCCTGCGAGTGATGATCTAAATAGTATACCTCAAGATCCTAAAAACCCACTCTCAAGAGCAAAAGTACAGTTAGGGAAGCTACTGTTTCACGAAACCGCCCTGGCTACAGCTTCTAAGTTTGATGAGAGTATGAGCACCTATTCTTGTGCATCATGTCATCATGCAGCGGGAGGCTTCCAGGCTAATCTTGCTCAGGGAATAGGTGATGGAGGAATTGGATTCGGATTAGACGGAGAGGGTAGATACATTAATCCACACAATGCAGAAGTCGATATCGATGTACAGCCTATACGCACACCGTCAGCACTCAATATTGCTTACCAAACCAATGTTCTGTGGAATGGACAATTCGGAGCGACTGGAATTAATATAGGAACTGAAGACCAATGGAAAGAAAATACTCCTATCGCAGAGAATCATTTAGGATTCGAGGGTACAGAAATCCAAGCAATCGCGGGACTTAATGTACATAGATTTGGATTTAAAATAGACGAAGACTTCATTGTGAATACAGATTATAAAGAGCTATTTGATGTAGCTTTTGGAGATATTTCAGAAGTAGATCGATATAATAGTGTTACAGCTGGTCTCGCTATTGCAGCATATGAGAGAACTTTATTAGCTAATCAGAGCCCCTTCCAGCAGTGGCTTAAAGGTGATGATCGAGCTATGACCAGTAACGAAAAGCAAGGTGCAATTGCGTTTTTTAGCAATGGCTGTGGAAGTTGTCATAATGGTCCAGCGCTCAATTCGATGACATTTCATGCCTATGGGATGGGTGATCTTTGTGATAATCAGTCAGCTATTAATGCCACAGAAGATGATGGTGCTAATCTCGGAAGAGGAGGGTTTACTAAAGTAGATGAGGATAGGTACAAGTTCAAAGTGCCACAACTGTATAATCTCAGAGATTCTCGTTTCTATGGACATGGTAGTTCATTTACAAGTGTGGAGGATGTAGTGAGGTACAAGAATGAAGGACAAGCTCAGAACGACAGAATTCCGAGTAATTACTTAAGCTCTGAATTCGAGCCTCTATCGATGAATGAAACTGAAATACAAAATATCACCACATTTATTTTGTCCGCGTTACATGATCCCAGTCTATCAAGGTATGAGCCAGAGGCATTACCATCAGGTCAATGCTTCCCTAATAATGATGCACTTTCTAAAGTAGACTTAGGTTGTATTTAAGAATAAAATTGAACTGAAAAGTATCATTTATAACTTAATACCATCTACAAATTCTCCAATACCTTTAACGCCATCACGCTTAAGCATCCTGATAAATGCACTCCCAATGATGGCACCATTGGCATATCCACAAGCAGAATTATATGTCTCTCGATTGTGTATCCCAAAGCCTATTAATGTAGGGGAGGACAGATGCATATCTTTAATCTTCTGAAAATATTCTGACTGCCCATCGCTGACATTGCCTTGCCCTCCAGTGATACTTGTCTGAGCGACGACGTACAAGAAACTCGTAGTCAAAGCATCCGCTTCTTTGATCCTGAATTGTGTCGTCTCTGGAGTGATCAGAAAACTAATTTTTATATCATATTGCTTAAATAGTTCTTGGTAATGAGACTTATAGTAGTCCATAGGAAGGTCTGGTATGATCATACCGTCTACACCTGCATCTTGTAATTCGGTAAGTAATTTCGTCATTCCATATTGTAAGAATTGATTGTAATATCCCATGACTACTATTGGTATATCTATGGATAATCTTGCAGATTTGATTTGGCTTATTGTATGTGATAGCGTGATTCCATTATTGAGTGCTTGGCTGCTGCTGTCTTGTATAGTCTCGCCATCTGCCAAAGGATCTGAGTAGGGGATGCCTATCTCTACGATATCTACTTTAGCTTGTTGTAATTCGGCAAGAATCTTTTCAGTATCTTCTAATTGTGGGTAGCCTGCGGTGAAGTATATATTGAGTATATTCTTCTTTTTAGCGGCAAACAATTGATCTAATCTATTCATACTCTAAGAATTATTGGATATCTTTTTTGTAATTGATGTATGTGCTGAGATCTTTGTCACCTCTACCAGACAGATTTATAACAACCACCTCATCCGGTGTGAATTTTTTCTTATCCAAAACCGCAAATGCATGAGCCGTCTCTAATGCTGGAATGATCCCTTCTGTTCTCGATAATTGATAACCGGCCTGGATGGCTTCGTCATCCGTTGCATGATATACTTCTGCTCGCTTAGTCCTGATGAGATGAGCGTGTAATGGTCCTATTCCCGGGTAATCCAATCCAGCGGAAATCGAGTGTGGTTCTATGATCTGACCATCCTTATCTTGCATGAGCAATGTCATACTACCGTGTATAATGCCTTGGCTACCCAGTACGCTTGTAGCCGCTGATTCTCCTGAGTCGATACCTTTGCCTCCTGCTTCCACAAGGATGAGGTTGCATCTTTCTTCTTCTAAGTAATGATACATAGCGCCAGCAGCATTAGATCCACCACCGACACACGCTATGAGATGATCTGGATATGATCGTCCTGTTATATCTATTAATTGATATCTGATTTCTGTACTTATGACGGATTGGAAGTAGGCTACCATATCTGGATAAGGATGTGGTCCGACCACCGATCCGATGATGTAGTGTGTGTCTATCGGATTATTGATCCAGTCTCTTATTGCCTCATTGGTGGCATCTTTTAGTGTTCTACTGCCACTCTTAGCAGGTCTCACTTCTGCACCGAGCATTTTCATTCTTTCGACATTAGGCGCTTGTCTAGCGATGTCTACTTCTCCCATGTATACGATACACTCTATGCCCATCAGTGCACATACCGTTGCCGTTGCGACACCATGTTGTCCTGCACCTGTCTCAGCTATGATTCTGGTTTTACCCATTTCCTTAGCTAAGAGAATTTGGCCTATGGTATTATTGATCTTATGAGCACCAGTATGACATAAGTCCTCTCGCTTGAGATATATCTGAGTATTGTATTTCTCAGAAAGTCTCTCTGCGAGGTACAGTGGTGTAGGCCGACCGACATAGTCTCTCAGTAATTTTTGGAACTGCTGGACAAATGACTCCTTATGAATTATTTCTTTATACTTAGACTGTAGAACTGATATATTTCCATACAACATCTCTGGTATGAATGCTCCACCGAATTCTCCGTAGAATCCATCTCTATTGACTGCGTACTTTGTTTCTTGCATCAGTTCCGATTTAGTTCTTTTATAAATTTATTGAGCTTCTGAACATCTTTGTATCCTGGTCTTGTTTCAAATTTTGAATTGAGATCTACACCGTAAAATTGTGGATGAGTTATTTTGTTGATTTCTAAAGCATCTTCTGGACTTAATCCTCCGGCTAATAGAAATGGTGTCTTTCCATTATAATTAGCAAGTGCCCCCCAGTCAAATTTAGAGCCACTTCCACCATATGATTTAGTTGCAGTATCGAACAAAAATAAATCGCAGAACTCAAAAGCTTCAGTAGCCTTTAGATCATCCTCGGTTGCTACTGAAAATACCTTAATCACTTTCTGGAACTTGTGTATCTCTTGGCATTGCTCTACAGACTCACCACCATGACATTGTATGTAATCTAATTGGTATAGATCATTGATGTACTTTATTATGTCTATAGTTTCATTCACAAATACGCCCACTTTCATTTTCTTATCTATGGTATCATCTACAAGATGGCTATCTATGACATAACGTTTGCTGCGTGGATAGAAATTCAGACCTATCATGTCAATTTCTGACATAGCTACATTCTTATAATTTAATGCATCATTGATACCACATACTTTTATTATCATGAGTCCATTGTTTTATTATTAGTTGCCATATCTACAAATGATTTGCAGCTTTCGCCAGGGGCTTCTGTTTTCATAAATGCCTCACCTATCAGGAATCCGTTAAATCCTTCTGCCTGTAACATATGCACTATCTTAGGATCAGATAATCCACTTTCAGAGATAAGAGGTTTATTGGTATCCAGTTCATTTTTGATTTTGATAGAATGATTATAATCTACTTTGAATTCTTTCAGATCTCTATTATTGATACCTATGATATCTACAGTAATAGGTATATTTTCTAATTCACTTATATTGTGTACTTCATAAAGAACTTGTAGTCCTAATGAATGGCTAACTTCAGTCATTTCTATTGCTTTGTCCTTATTGATTATAGCACCTATGAGTAGAATCACATCTGCTCCCATTGCTTTAGCTTGGTGTATCTGATATGGATCTATCATAAAGTCTTTACGTAGTAATGGAATATCTATAGAGCTTCTAACATTCTGTATATCAGTGTCTTTTGCACCGAAAAATTCTGTATCGGTTAATGTAGATATAGCTACTGCTCCAGCATCTGCGTATGCCTTTGCGATATTGGCTGGGGTATGTCCATGTTTATTTATAAGACCTTTAGATGGTGATTTTCGTTTGTATTCTGCTATGATTCCTAAGTTGCTCTTATCGAGTAGTCGATCCGATAAGGTATGACATTTTCTATTATAATTAGAAGTTTGTTGGAGTTGCGATAGGCTGATAGTTTTCCTTAAGTAGTCGACTTCTTCTATTTTCCTTAGAACTATTGTATCAAGAATATTCATAGCACTTTAACTTAATTTATATCAATAGATTGTGTAAGCACCTTGTAAGCCTTTCCAGATACTATCGATTCTCTGGCAGCGCTGCAGCAGTCTTCTATGCTCATATTTTTTTCAAAAGTTTTGATTGCCATTCCTGCATTAGCGAGAACTACTTTTTGCTGAGAGTCAGTGGCAGTATTCCTTAAGACACTGAGCAATATGTTAGCTGCTTCCTCTATCGTGTCTCCACCATAGATATCGGTTGCTGGAAGGTGTGTGTCGAGACCGAAATAGGAAGGAGGCAGAATAGCTTCTTTAGATCTCTCGATGGCAATAGACTTGTCAGTTAGAGAGATCTCATCATATCCATCTAAGCTATGCAGGATGGTATATTCGCAATCTTCCTGCTCGAAGAGATACTGATACAACCTTGCTAACTCTAAGCTAAATACGCCGACTGACTGATGTGTCGGTCTCGCAGGATTCACTAATGGTCCCAGCATATTAAAGAATGTCTTAACGCCAATGGCTCTCCTAATTGGAGCCACCGTCTTCATAGCAGGATGAAATAATGGAGCATGAATAAAGCACAAATTACTGGCTTCTAATTGTCTTTTGAGTTTGTCGACTTCTGTTGTAAATGTATATCCAATATGCTCTAAGACATTAGAAGATCCGCTTATGGATGAGACACCGTAATTACCGTGCTTCGTTACATTATATCCTGCGCCAGCTACGACAAATGATGATGCAGTAGATATATTAAACGTGTTCTTACCATCACCTCCCGTACCACACATGTCGATAGATTCTATACCGCCTAAGTCCACTTTTACACATAGCTCAAGGAGAGCTTGCTTAAATCCTGACAGTTCCTCTACACTTACAGATCGCATCATATATACACCCATGAATACAGCAATCTGTGAGTCGTTATATTTGCCCTCAGAGATATTTATAATCACATCCTTTGCCTCTGATTTTGTCAGTTTCTTATGTGCAAATAAATGATTAAGTATTTCTTTCATAATATTAATTAGGCTTGGAGGTTTAAGAAATTTTCTAACATACGATTGCCATCTGGTGTCATAATAGATTCCGGATGGAACTGTACGCCATATACTGGATACTCTCTATGATAGAGCCCCATAATCTCTCCATCGTGATCTACACAATTAACAGCTAATGTATCGGGAAATGTATCCCTATCTGCTACCCAAGAGTGATAGCGTCCTGCAATGAATACATCATTAATACCTTTGTAAATTGGTTCTGATACTTTGACGATCATCTCTGTCTCAATACCATGCTGTACTTTAGGTAGATTCTTGAGTTTGCCACCCATGGCGACAATGATCGCTTGCAATCCTAAGCACACGCCGAATATCTTCTTACTCTTGTAATAGGTTCTTATTATTTCTAAAGTATGACCTGACTCTTCAGGTATACCTGGGCCCGGAGATATGATAATGTAATCATATTCTCCGCATTGCTTTATAGTGATCTCATCATTTCTGTAGACATCTATGGTATGTCCTTGTAGTTGCTCTACAGCATGTACAAGATTGTATGTGAATGAGTCGTAATTATCTATGATGACTATTTTCTTTTTCATTTGGAAGTAATTTCTTCAGGTATCTACTTAGGTGTAGTATACTTTCTTTTTTGACTTTATTTATTAGAATTGCTGATGGCTTCTGCTTTGACTATGGCTGCTTTTAGAGCTGCTAATTTATTGTTGACTTCTTGCAGTTCTGACTCCTCATCAGAATCTATGACAATGCCTGCTCCTGCTTGGTATTGTAATGTCTTATTCTTGGCTAAGAATGATCTTATAATTATAGCATGGTTAATCTCTCCTGATAAACCTATCATTCCTATAGCGCCGCCGTAGAAACCTCTCTGCGTAGATTCCAGTCTATCTATAATCTGCATGGCACTATACTTGGGAGCACCAGATAGTGTGCCCGCTGGGAATGTATCAGCGTATATATCTATAGCGTCATTCTTGTCTTTTAGTGTTCCTTCTACTACTGATCCGAGATGTATGACGTGGCTAAAATACTGTACCTCTTTATATTTTTTGACATGTACATTTATGGCGTGTTTGCTTAGATCATTTCTGGCGAGATCTACAAGCATAACATGCTCTGCATTTTCTTTGGGATCAGCTTTTAGGGCTTCTGCTTTTATGAGGTCCTCTTCTGTAGATCCTGTCCTTTTAAATGTTCCAGCGATCGGGTGTATCTCGACCTTATTATTTTGCACGATTATCTCAGCTTCTGGTGATGATCCGAATATGCTAAAATTTCCATAATCAAAGTAATATAAATATGGACTTGGATTGACCGTTCTAAGTGAGCGATATACATTAAATGCATCTCCACTGTACTGCTGTGCAAATCGACGAGAAAGGACAACCTGGAAGATGTCACCTCTTTGTATATGTTTCTTAGCAGTGGCTATGTTTTTCTTATAATCTTCTCCTGGGATATTGCTCGTTTCTTCACCAGTAATTTTAAAATCAAAAACCTGAACATCTTGATAATTAAGCATCTGGATAATATTGTCTATCTGGCTTGTCTGGTTATCCCTGATATACTCTCTAATCTCTAATGTGTCAAAAAAATGATCGAATACAATACAATATCGGTAGAAATCATACCTAAGGCATGGAATGTCATCAGAAGGCTTATTAGGATCGAATGTAATCGTCTCGAAGTATTCTACACTTTCGTATGATGAGTAGCCGAATATACCTTGCAGGTCCGATTCGGTATCTACTGATATATCATTGATAAATTCTTTCAGCAAATTGACAACCTCTGTTGTCTTAACTTCTTTCTTAGATTCTCCACTCTTATCATAAGACTCCATAGTTGTGCCTGTGATTTGTAAGCCTTCCACTGCATCGAAGCAGAGAAAAGATCTACTATTTTCCTGACTGGAATAATCAGAACTTTCCAGCAACAGTACCTGGTGAAACTTCTGCCTCAGCTTGAGATAGCAGCCTACTGGTGTGTAGAGATCTGAGAGTAATTTTTTCTTTATGAGTTTGTATTTCATGGATTTATAGTCATAAGATGATTATTCCTTCGGAGGATATTCATCATGTTTTTTATTGTAAAAAAAAATGGCTTGTCGGGTATCGACAAGCCATTTTAGATTTATATTTTAAATTAAATGATAGCTATCTCATTCCCGAGTTCTCAGTTCAGTATGAAGCCACCAATAATTTGTATTTACGTTTCTTAACATGAAGTAAATGTATTACAAGCTTATTATTATTCCTAATTTTTCTTTTTCTTTTTGAATGGGTTCCAATCATTGATCTTAGATTTTATAGAATCTACCTCAGAACTTCCACCATTGCCCAGTACGTCACCGAGCTTGTCTTGAGCAGCATTGCTAAGGCTGTCGGCGATAGTTCCTGCTATTGTAGAGTCTAATTTTTCTTTAGCTTTTTCTTTCAGTTTTTCCTTTGCTTCCTCCGTTTTCTTATCCACTTCTGATTTGACCTTTGATCTTAAAGTATCCGTTTTTTCCTGTATTACTTTAGTTATCGTGTCTTTGACTTCCTCTGTTTTCTTATTTATTTCCTTTGTTAGAGTGTCTTTAAGGATCTCTTTTTGTTCATTGAAAGCATCTTTAGCGACATCTTTTAGAGTCTTGCCACCTGATCCTACTGGTAATATTTTAACCTTAGGTTTCGTAACACTACCGGTTATAAATACATCGAGATGTACAAAGTCACCTAAGTTAATATTGACACCTCTGCTTTGGGCTTGCTTTTCTATTTCTGACATTCCCATTTCCAGGGTCTTACCTAATTGTGCCTTACTGAGTCTTTCTCTTGGGATCTTAGCCTTTATAACATAGTCAAGTTTCTGATCTATAGAATGCTTACCGCCTACTGTAAATAACATATCCTGGACCTCATAATCATGTGGCTTCAGAATGATATTTCCTTCAGTTATCTCAAACCAATTTTTAGAATCCTTGATATCCCAATTTTTCACTTCGTCAATACCCAATGCATTACCGAGCACTTCTAATGGTTTGAATCCATTAATCTTACCTTCTACAGTTTCCATAAATCCAGATGCATCTATCTTGTACAAGTCAGGCATCATTTCTTTAGTCAATGGTCCAGATATGACAAGTGTAGAATTAAAAATTCCATCTATATACTTAGCAAATGGGGCTAATAATTTAAATGATTCACTTTTCTCAAAATACTGAGTAAAGTTCATCTGACTGATGTCATACTTAAAGTCGAAAAGCGGATTGCTAACATCCGTACTATTGTAAGCTCCATCAAAATTTATCTTCCCATTAAATAATTCAGCGGATCCATCTGATAACTGAGCAATACCATTAGCTATTGAAATCTTACCATCTATGTTTGATAAAGTATAGGTGTCATAGATTAGAGTTTTGATCTCTGGATATATATCTAATTCAACATTACTTGGTACGATGACGGGCTCTAATATAGCCTCAGCTTCTTCTGATTCGTTGATGTACTTATTACTGTTAAGTTTGCTTGCGTTTAGGAATAAGTCACCTGTAAGTTTCTCATTATCAAATGTATAGGCCATTACATTGGCTAAAGTTCCACGCATATTTATCGGTGACTTGTCTAAGTCCATTGAGGATTGCTTGATACTTAATTTGTCATTGTCGTACCGTCCTTCGAAAATTAAGTTTTTGATATCGTAGTCTTCATAGATAATATTATCTGCTGTATAATTAGCATTTACAATATAGTTATCAAATGGTATATCTAATGCAGCAGTTGTATCGATAGCAATGTCTTCGGAAGTTTCCGATAATGCCATCAGCTGATCTACGTCTAAGGTTCTAGAGCGGATGTCTATATTGGTAACTGGCTGACTATCACCGACTATAAATTGTAATGGATCCGATATCTGTGTCGTGCCAGAAAAATCACTTCTACCTAAGCTTGATTTATTGATCTTAATGTCTACAGTTTTAGGAGAGAATTGTGCTTCCATCCTATCTATCTTAACAGGCATATCTTTAGTATCCATATTGATATTAGAAGCAACAGCTTGGCCAGATAGCTTAATATTGCCATAATTTTGTGATTCTATATCTGATTGTTTTGCGTCTATTGATATATCGCCATCTACTATGCCTGACTTAAGCGTCATATCTTCGAATGGATAAGCCTTTGCTATCTTCGATAGATCTAATTTACCCTGTGTAGCGCCTATAATATGTGGATCTCCTAATGCATTCGTCACAGATAATCGACCACTTACTTTGTCCTCGTCTAAGAGGAATCTATATTCTGGTACATTAATAGAAAGATCACTCAGGTCTGCTTGGTTAGATTGGATAAGCATATCTAAGAAAATGTCTTTGATAGGAATAGGCAGATCTGGATATTGGATCTCACCTTTATCAAGATTAATTTTCAAATTTATTTTTGGGTATACTTCCTTTATTGAATCATAGACCCCTTTTACTGAACCTGTGAGTGAACCTATCCCAGAAGATTTAACATTAGAATAATCTGCTGTGTACACATTAGGAATGAGTGAAAGGATGGATGATACCGTATTGTTAGCAGCATTAAGATTAAGATCTATATCAAAACCTTCCTCTATCAATGCAACATCACCTACGAAAGAAAATGCCAAGTCATTGAGATGCATAACATTTTCCTTAAAACTATACTTCTGTTTGTCTAAGTCTATACCTAATACGATTTCTGCGTCTGCCTTTGCCTTCTTAAGGTACTTGATTCCTGACTGTTGTACATTTAGTTCTTCTATCGAAGTCTCTGAGTCCAGGTCAAATATGACATCTTGAAAGTTTCCAGTTCCTTTATGATTTAATCCTAAGATTTCTGCTTTTAGTTCAGCTGTATCATCCACATATATGACAGTTCCATTTTCTATCTCATAAAATTCTATACTACCAAAGAAGGATTTATCTGATGTGCTCTTGTCATCTGACGGTTTAGCTATATCATAATTCGCATCTCCTTTATCATTGACTAAGATGTTGAGGTACGGTTCGTCTACATATATTTTCGATATGGTAATGCCTTCTCCTGATTTGATGACCGATTTCCAATCTGTCGCAAAGAATATTTCTTTTGCATTCATTAGAGGAATCCCTTCGAACTCATCTACACCGTCTACTGACAGTTCATTTAGCTCTATACTAATTTTTGGGAAGCTTCTAATTAGTGATACATCAGCATCCTTAAAGTCTACTTCTGCATTGACACTATTATTGATTTCTTCCTTCACAGTACTAATGATCTTATCCTTAAATAGATACGGAGCTAATAGAATCAATATGACCAATGCGATCACTACCCAAATTAGTATTTTAAAAAGTCGTTTCATTTCGTTCTATTGATAACAGTAATTGTATTAGAGAATCTAACGTATAACTTCATAGCAAGACCTTCTGTTCATCTGTAATTATGAATTTTTTAATACCTGATTGTTTACAAATGATTGATTGTTAAGGGTTTTGACTCAGTGGAGCAATGTTATTTTCGGAGTTGTACTCAGCTTATTTTCTTCAGCGAACATTATCGTACCACAAAGCTCCATTTATTTTGTGATTCCTAAGGTCTATCGATAATTTTAATTACATGTAATAGATAATATTTTATGAAGTTTTGGTTTCGAGAAGTGGCATAGTAATTAAGAATATGTATTCTATATACCTCACTAGTTAATTTAATACATAGCTTAGCATATCGCAATAATATCGTGAAGCCTCTCATAGACATACGGAATCTTAAGCTGCAACTGGGTAGTGCTCAGTTACCTATAAGTGTATTGGAGGATATCAATCTATCCATATATAGTAACGAGTTCTTAGGCCTCATCGGGCCGTCAGGAAGTGGTAAGTCTATGTGCATCAGAGCTATCATTCGATTGGTAGAGTCATATCCATATTATAATTTCGCAGGAGAGATTATATATACAGTGGATGATCAGGAGGTGAATATAATAACTGCAGAACAAGACCTAATCAATAGATTAAGACGAGAGGACATCGCAATCATATTCCAGCAATCTGCTAATATCCTTAATCCTTCTATTAAGATCGGAAATCAGATAGGAGAGCGACATGGTATCAGCGATAACTATTCTAAGATAGAAACTAAAGAGTCAGTCTTAAGATCACTAGAAAAAGTGGGATTAACTCCCGCTGAGAAGTTCTACAATGCCTATCCACACGAATTGTCGGGAGGCCAATTACAAAGATGTCTCATCGCAATGGCTATAATCATGAAGCCCAAACTTTTGTTAGCTGATGAGCCTTGTTCTAATCTCGATATATCATCCCAAACAGAAATCATAAAGCTTCTACAGACAATTCAAGAGGAGTACGATATGAGTATATTATTTGTTTCTCATGATAGGGAACTTGTAGACAGTTTTTGCGATCGAGTGGTCTACATATCTGACGGAATGATTATAGATGCCGCTAATAATCCATCTAAGAATGAATTTCAGGATTTATCAACTGATATAGACCTTCAACAAGACGAGCTACAACAAGACGGAGGCAAGAGAGATGTCATATTAGAGCTTGTGGATGTCAGTTTTAGTTATCGTAAGCGAGGGGCAAGTATATTAAAGCGTCAATCTTTGCATACGGTCTTAGATAACTTTTCGATGACCATACACCGGGGAAGTATCCATGGAATAGTAGGGCCATCTGGTTGTGGTAAGTCTACCCTCGCAAAGATTTTCTGTGGTATATTACAAATAGATAGTGGGATCTACAGATATGAGCAAAACGATGTATCGGAGTATACTAAGTCAGATATGAAGAAGTTTAGAAAATCTGTACAGATGATATTCCAAGACTCACATGCAGCGATGCCGCCTCACCTGACGGTATATCAGTTACTGAAAGACACTGCTAAGGTCCATGCTAAGTCGTATGATGATAGTACGATGATGTCTTATCTCGATAGAGTAGGCTTAGATATGGAGCTATTAGATAGATTACCTCATCAGTTATCAGGAGGTCAGAGACAGAGATTTCTAATTGCTAAAGCATTACTAACGGAACCAGAACTATTAATATGTGATGAGATATTATCTTCTATAGATGCTAACAACAAGCAAGGGATCTTGAACATACTTAAGAAACTAAATCGAGAATCAGAGTTGACCATTTTATTCATTTCTCATGATCTCTCCATAATTAAAACAATATGTGATAAGATATTGGTGATGACATAAAGTTCTGATCTATAGAGTATTATATAGTAAATCCCCTTGGATTCGTTATTCTATATAAGTTTATGAACATATCATTGATAAATTTCTAATTAATAAGCCATATTTTAGATATAGACTAAAGTATTAGGTATTCTTGAAGATAACTTATCAAAAAGTTCGTTAGAGTGTAACTTTTATAAAAACCTTAACGTTCTATAAGTAACCAGTAACAAGTCCTATTTAAATGAAAAAATCAACTTTTAAAGCTCTTTTTGTTTCCTTACTTATGCTCAGTATTGTTTCCTCTGCTTACATCTACTATACTGAGACTACACTTGCAGAAGTGGAGAAAGTAGAGAATATAGATTATTCCCAATCGACAGAACAAATAGTATCAGATGTAAAGCTTGTCACATTAGTAGTCGATAAATGTATTAAGGTTATAGCTAATAGCTTTCGATCTTCGCATGTTTGATATTGTAGCCATTAAGTAATGCACTTGTATTCATTCTCTTCTTACCAGCCATTTGTAGCTCATCTATGTGTATGTAACCGTCTGAGCAAGTAAGTTTGATATAGCTCTTATTATCAGTGACCACTTCTCCTATCGAGTGGTTAACTGAGCCCATATTTTTGCGACAGTAATATACTTTGGTACGCTTTTCATCTATAGAAAACCAGGCACATGGGTATTCGCTAAGTCCTCTGATGTGATTATAGACTTGGCCTACTGTTTTGTCAAAGTCTATCTCCGTATTGTCTCTATTTAATTTGGGTGCATGACTGACTGTTTCTTGCGATTGTTCTTTTAGGTCTATATTTTCTAATTCTATTCTTCTTACTGTTTCTAATATTATATCTGCTCCGATATATTTCATTCTATCGTGTAGCTGAGTCGCTGTCTCATCTTGGTATATTTTCATAGATTTTTGCAGTAGAATTAAGCCCGTATCTATTTCATGTTTCAGCTTGAAGCTTGTAACACCAGTCTGATTATCTCCGTTTATTATAGCCCAGTTGATAGGTGCAGCACCTCTATATTTAGGTAGCAACGACCCATGTAGATTGTAAGTCCCTAATGGAGGCATATCCCAGACAGCAACTGGTAGCATCCTGAAAGCCACGACGATCTGTACATCAGCCTTAAGTGCTTGCAATTCAGCTAAGAAATCTTTGTTTTTTAGATTAGTAGGTTGTAACACCTTAAGTCCCTTAGAAATAGCGTATTTCTTGACTGCTGACTCTAATCTAGTCTTTCGACCTCTGCCACCCATCTTGTCTACAGAGGTGATCACACCCACAATTTTATAGCCAGCAGTATAGAGAATGTCAAGAGAAGGCACTGCAAATTCTGGTGTTCCCATGTATATAATTCTCATAAATTCATTTTAAGATCTAAGATGGCCTTTTAATAATTCAAATTAAGTCATAACTTCCAATTCCTTTAATAAATACCTTATCATGAGAAAGATATTAACAGTACTTATTGTTGTCAGTCTGTCTATGGCAGGAATATCCCAGACGCTAATTATTGATGGGTATACATTTCAGAGCGGTAATAGAGGTTTTATTGCTAAAGCAAAGATCACCGTCAAAGATGGAGAAGAGACCCTCAAAACTACCATATCAGATAATGAAGGACATTTTTATGTCACTGTCCCGGAGAGGGAAAGCTATACGCTTCATATTACATCAGAGCTGTACGAAGAGTTAATTCTAAAGATAGACTCCAAAACTAAGTCAGCAGAAAATAAGCTATTTGTCAAGGCAAAATTAAGGCGATTGCCTGGGTACTTATTTGAAATCACAATGGCCAATGAGAGAAGCAGCGAGGACAGTATCGTAGATGCCATAACAGATACTCGGATAGATGTATTTAACAATACGACGTTTGAAGAAGTATTTGTCTTAGACGATTATCCTGAGCCTGAGTTTTCATTACCCTTATTCAAAGGTAACCACTACACAGTCCTGTTAAGAAAAGAAGGTTATATCACGAAGCGTCTTGAGGCATTTGTAGATGTAGAAGGTTGCATATTATGCTTTGAAGGATTAGGTTCAGTGAGACCTGGGGTAACAGAGAATCTTAGTCAGAATAATCAGATCGGTGTTTTATTAGCTAATGTTACTTTGGAGAAGGCGTTCTCTGGAAAGACGATCGTTCTTAAGGATTTGTACTATGATTTTGGTAAGGCCTTCCTTAAGCCAGGAGCGAAGAAAGAGTTAATCAAACTCACCCAAATGATGAAAGATAATCCAGGTATAAAAGTCGAATTGGGAGCACATACAGATTCTCGAGGAGATAGTGATAAGAATAGAACACTAAGTCAGAGAAGAGCAGCCAATGCTGTAAAGTATCTTGTAGGTAAGGGCATCGATGAGGAACGTATAATATCATATGGTTATGGAGAGTCCCAGTTACGTAATGAGTGTGCAGATGGTGTGAAATGTAATGAGGAAAAGCATGCATACAATAGAAGAACTGAACTTAAGATTATAGATGTTGTCAAGTCAGATGAAAGAGTCAAGTCTCTCAAGCAGATGAAGATGATGGAGAAGGCTGAGAAAGAAATGGAGGGGTTAGCATTTGGTGGTCAAGTGGATGTCGAAGATGATAGAGAAAAAATAGAAGAAGAAGAAGAAGAAGAAGAAATGAATGAAGATCCAGTATTTGATGAGATTAATGAAGAAGCCAACACTACGGAAGAGGAAGAGATAATCGAGGTTTCTTCGGAGATAATTGTGGAGAGTAATGTTTCCTCTGAGGTCACTGAGAATCAAAATATAGTATACAAGATTGTAATTAAAGAATCCAGTGAACCTGTAGCTATGGACGGGGATCTATACAAAACTCACAATGACCTTGTAGAAGTAAAGTCTGGAGCAATATATTCATACCTAATAGGAACATTTGACAATCTTGCGGAGGTACAAAAGTTCTATAAAGAAACCGTCCAATTAGTCTATCCTAAATCTAAGATCGTAAAATATCAAGATGGGAAAATATTATAATCTTCTAGAAAGTCATGACAATATTAAGCCCTGGGTAGGGTGCTAATGGTGATGCCTTAAATGATAGGTCATCATCCACATCAAACTCTATTAGGTGCCTATCTACAAATGCATCTGCCGCTATGATAATATGTGCTCCAATTAAGCCAAGCCAAGTGTAATCTCTGTTTTGACGAGCCGCGTTCCTGATGTTTCTTACTGCATTGAGTGACAGATTAGGATTATTTTCAGATACAGCTCCCTTCACCATCCCTCTGTAATCTGCATCCCATTTTTCCCATTCCTTGATGTTATTCCTCAGTAGATACAGCACTGTGACCTCAGCACCTATAGCTACAGGGATTTTCCACCACCTCTTATTATAGGCCTGTCCTAATCCAGGGATGATTAATGACATAAGGCCAGCTTTTCCAGGGTTTCCTTGGAACATACTGAAGATTCCATATCCGTTATTTTCTACCTTCGGAGCAGTTACAAAATCTTCATGTAATGAGTCCTGCTTGATAGTATTAGCAGTATTGCCTGATTGTGGGCTTGTGCTTTGATCAGGCGGTACTATAGAATCTGATAGAGATTCTGTGGACTGAACCATAACTTTATTTACCAATGAGTCGGGCTGTGTTTGTTCCTCTATCTGAGCAATGGAGTATTTGCTTATACAACTTACAATAGCCAGACACAGAATCTGATATGTTGTTGTACGCCTTGTCCAATTAAGAGATATCATATTAATAGAATGATAATTGTTTGGATTCTATTGTATAGAACAGTTTTCTATTCATCGATAGCATCGATAATATCGTTGAATTGATCATCGGAACTGAAGGGAATTGTAATCTTACCCTTGCCATCTTGAGATCGACTTATATTGATCCTGACTCCTAATTGCATGGAGAGTCTATCTTGTATTTTTTTGACCTCAGGATGCATTTGTGACACCTTAGCTCTTATTGTTTTATCACTTGATTTGCTTTTGTGATCTCGTATTAAATTCTCTGTATTCCTTACAGATAAGGATTCTCTGAGAACCCTCTTGTACATGAATAGCTGAGAAGTGACATCTTCTATAGAGAGCAACGCTCTTGCATGGCCCATAGATATCTGCTCTGACTTAAGTCCTGATTGGATATCAGGAGGCAACTTGAGTAACCTCATATAGTTAGTGACAGTACTTCTTTCCTTACCGACTCTTTCTGCCAGTTCTTCGTGTTGTAGTTCACATTCGTCCAGAAGTCTCTGGTATGATATGGCTACTTCTAAAGCATTTAGATTACTTCTCTGGATATTCTCTACGATCGCCATCTCTAGCATTCCTTGATCGTCGGCAATACGTACATATGCTGGGATACTCTTTAGCCCAGCTAACTTAGAGGCTCTCCATCTTCTCTCACCAGAGATGATTTGATATTTTCCCTGACCTAAACTTCTAAGAGTAACGGGTTGTATGATCCCGTGAGTTTTGATAGATTGTACAAGTTCGAGTAATTCGTCTTGGTCAAAATCTGTACGTGGCTGGAAAGGATTAGGCTCTATATCCGTGATTAAAACTTCAGCAGTGCTATTAGTAAGTTCTTGTACGACTTCCTTCTTTTCTTCTACGGTAGGTTTCTCTACTTTCTCAATATTTCCTAATAGAGCTCTGAGCCCTTTGCCTAATTGTTCTTTATTTTTCTTACTCATGCTTTTTAAGGATCTAATATGATTCTTACTTGGAGATAGCTGATGCTTTCTCGTTTTTGATTATAAATTCATTTGCAAGATTTAAGAAGTTTCTGGCTCCCTTACTTGATACATCGTATAGAATAACTGGCTGTCCCATACTTGGTGCTTCACCGATCTTAGAATTTCTATGGATGATCGTATCGAAGATCTTATCAGAGAGCATAGAATGAACCTCCTTAACAACCATCTTAGCTAATCTAAGCCTCTTATCAAACATAGATAGAACAATACCTTCTATCTCGAGTCCAGGATTAAGTGTCTCTTTGACTAATGCTATTGTATTCTTCAGTTTGCCTAATCCTTGCAAAGAGAATACCTCACATTGTACGGGTACTAGCACACTGTCTGCCGCCGATAATGCATTGACAGTTATGATCCCAAGAGACGGCAAGCAATCTACAAATATATAATCGTAATCATCTTTTATCTTGTCCAGTACATTTTTTAGTACATATTCTCTGCGTTCGAGTCCTGCAATTTCTAATTCTGCACCTACAAGATCTATACTGGCGCCTAATACATGGAGTTTATCTATCTCTGTTTTTTGTATAGCGTCATTTGGATCTGCCTTATTGATCAGACAATCATATAATGTCAGTTCTAAGCCATCAGGATCTATACCTAAGCCTGAGGTCGCATTAGCTTGAGGATCGGCATCTACTAATAGCACCTTTTTGTCCAAGATTGCTATAGCCGCGGATAGATTTATAGCTGTAGTTGTCTTTCCTACACCACCTTTTTGATTAGCTATAGTGATTATTTTACCCATTATTATAAGTCTATCGTTTCTCCTAATGCTGGTAATAGAAGGGTTTTGCCTCTATCTGCGAAAGCTTTCTTCGCCTTTTCTGTATCTATTTCTATATATGGGAATGTATCATAATGACAACCGATGATCACATCACATTGGACCATATCAGAAGCGATCACTGCATCATCATACCCCATTGTGAAGTTATCTCCGATAGGTAGAATAGCAAAATCTAACTTCGGACAAGTCATAGGTATTAATTCCATATCTCTTGTCAAAGCCGTATCACCAGCAAAGTAAAAACAACTATCATTATTCCATATGACAAATCCTCCTGGATTTCCTCCATAACTTCCATCTGGAAGGCCACTTGTATGTATGGCATTCACATACTTTACGGTGCCAAAATCGAAACTTGCCTTACCTCCATGATTAAGTGGATGCCCATTAACTCCTTTAGCGCCAAACCAATTAGTCACTTCATAATTAGAGATGACCTTAGCACCTGTACGCTTAGCGATAGGCTCTACATCTGCTATATGATCTCCGTGACCATGAGAAGCTAATATCCAGTCTGGATTGAGATCTTCTGATTTGATAGGACCAGGTTTAGGGTTACCTGTTATAAATGGGTCAAATAATAGCTTTGTGCCATTAATATCTACCATGAATCCCATGTGACTTATATAGGTGACTTTCATATATGAATGGTATAATAAAAATTAGAGATACAAATATAAGATACTCTAAGCAATTGCTTTAAGCCTGTCTTATTATCTATCCCATGCGATTCCATCCGGCAATACAAACCATGAAAAAAGGGCTGCACAGTGAAGTGCAGCCCTTGTAGACACTGAAGCCTTTATCTTAATTAATGATGTATCGTGATCTTCTGAGTACTTACCTCACCATCAGTATGGAATACTCTTAATAGATACATTCCGCTTTCATATCGTGTCACGTCTATCTGATTTCTCTCACTTATATCTGTACCATCTATGTCATGTACCATCTTACCCTCTATAGAGAATAACTGTATCATAGATACTTCATTAGCCTGACTTAAGTTGACAGTTAAGTATTCTGATACTGGATTAGGAAATACTTCCACCTCTGATCTATCAGCTATACCACTTAGGAGTACTGCATCCACACTATTATTATTTCTCTTCTCCAGATCATCTCCAGAAGCGACATCTGCATTTATAATCTTAACACAATAATCTTCCACTTCTCCAAAAGAGAATATATCACAAGAGGATGCTGGATAACTACCAAGCTTCATTGCTACACGCATTACAGTAGTCCCATTCCATAAGTTATATGGCATTGTGATCATTCCAGATAGGGTACTGTGGTGACAACCATTAGCTACATATTCTGATGCATCATCGAAGTCTCCATCCATATTATAATCTATCCATACCTTCCAGTATACCTTAGTAGGTGATACCCCTGCAAATCCTGGAGTTAACTGTAAAGGAATAGATGTTCCAGGTGATACAGTTACACACCCTTGACTTGTAAAGTCCTTATATCCACCATTATCTCCAGATTTACTTATTATAGAACCAAATAGAACAGACTGTATAAAATAGTTGCTCGAATGATTACCTCTTGATGGGCAGTATCCATTTCCGACCTGCACTGATGTTACATTGATATGAAATGAACAAGTCTCTAAGTTTCCACATCCATCAGTAGCTGTATAAGTCACTACATGATTAGAACCTGGAGCAAGAATAGATCCTGGAGCAGGACCAGCAGTTTGTGTGACATTAACACAACCTGGTACTTCCATGATGTACTCAAGAGCAAAGTTGTTATACTGATCATTCCATTGTCCGTTACTTAGCATCTCCACATAATCTTGATTGCCATTATAGTTATTAGGCTGACCTGGATACCAATTAGTATAAGTAAGAGCATCTCCGTTAACCCATTGGAAATGACCTTCTGAGTTGACGTCAGTACAACCGATCCATGCAGACTGTTGTATAAGTAGGTTAGCTAAGAATTCATTTTCTGCTGAATTATTGACTACAGCAAGGTAACCTCCATTTGCTTCACAAGTAGTTTTGGCAGTTGGCCATGTCGCTGACTGTAGAGAGCAATAGTAATAGTTCCCGTTGAATGTACCCATATAGACAAATCCAGGAATAGCAGCACCGCTGGCATTACCACAATTTGTACAACAACTATTGACAGTAGGAGGATTCCAGTTAACAGCTACACCAGCTGAGTTAGATGGCGCAGAAGTCTGTATATTATTAGGACAAGTAATAGCTAATCCACTTTCTACAGTAATATTAAAGCTACACTGGTCTACAGACCCACAAGCATCATTGATCTGATAAGCTACTGTATAAGTTCCTGCTGTTAAGAATGATCCTGGTGCAGGACCAGAGATTTGGTCTACAGTCGAGCAAGGCTTTTCCATTATGAATTCTAATTGATAAGAACCATACTGATCATTCCATGATCCATTATTAAGTATCTCTACGCAATGCTGTGTGCCGTTGTAATTGTTAGGCTGACCCACATACCAATTAGTATATGTCAGTGGCTCACCGCTTGTCCATTCGAAATGTCCTTCATTCTGTATATCATTAAGTCCTATCCATGCAGATTGTATTTGTAGCATATTAGATAAGAAACTGTTCTCTTGAGCAGAACCGATAGACGCCAAGTATCCACCATTGCTTTCTGCGATATGACTCGCATTAGCCCATGTCGCTGGTGATAATGAACAGTAATATTGGTTACCGTTAAGAGTACCCATGTATATGAATCCTGGTATATAATTACCGTTGTTACAGCTTGTACAAGTTCCCTCATAAGTAGGTGCTGCCCAGTTGACATGTGCACCTCCGTTAGTTCCACATTGTGCTATGATATCATTAGGACAAGTAATCGTACTGTTGATATTAACAGAAACTGTAAATGAACAACTTGTAGAGTTACCACATGCATCTACTGCAGTGTATATTACTGTCGTTACTCCGACTGGGAATATAGATCCAGGAGAGAAGTTACTTGTAATATTAGGTGTTCCGCATACATCTGTAGCGTAAGGTGCTGTCCATGTTACTGGAGCATTAGGATTACTGACAGTAATATTAGATGGACAATTTACAAATGTTGGTACCGAAGTATCCGTAAGTGTAATTGTCTGCTGACAAGAAGTCGTCAGATTACTTGCAGAAGGGTAGCTTGCTGTAAATATTCTATTGATTACTCTATCTCCACAATTTCCTTGACTGATGATCTGATCTGAAAAATTCACAATAGGAGCAGGACAGTTAGCACCACCAGAAGCTGTGGCATTACCTAATGCGGCAGTACTTGTATTAGATCCGACGCATAGTGATAGACTGTTAGGACAAGATATAGAAGGCGCTGTGTTACAACTCGGTGCACAACTTACCGTTACATTAAATATACATGTTGCTGTATTGTTACATCCATCAGTAGCAGTGTAAGTTACTGTAGATGTACCTTGGTTAAATGAGCTACCACTATTTACAAAATTACCATTCTGATCTACTGAAGTAATAGATGGTGTAACGCAATTGTCACTAGCCATCACAGTTCCCCATGATACAGGCACGACACAATTCGTTCCACTACCATTTACAGTAATACTGCTCGGGCAATTAATAAAGAATGGATTCTGATGATCGCTTAATGTGATCGTCTGATTACAAGATGCTGATAAGTTAGAGTTATTAGGGTCTCTTGCTGTCCATGTTCTCTGTACTACTTTCGCATTAGCACATGGTCCGTTACTAATTGTAATATCATTAAATGTTACAATCGGAGCAGAACAACTTCCACTTCCTGCGAATCCAGTAGCCATACCTGCTATACTTGTAGAAGGTAATCCTGACGTAGGACATGAGGCATAATTAGAAGGACAAGCGATAGTAGGTGGTACGTTACAAGTTGCCATACAATTTACAGTGACTGTAAATGATGCATTAGAATTGTTACCACAATTGTCTACTGCTACATATGTAACGGTTGTAGTACCTTGAGGAAAAAAAGATCCACTATTGAAGTTTGTACTTAAACTTGCGATTCCACAGTTGTCAGTTGCTGTAGGTACACTCCAAGTTGCTTGTGCACTACATCCATTTCCAGTACCTGTTAAGGTAATACTTGATGGTACATTAGATATAACTGGAGGCTGATTATCTACTAAGTTCAATGTCTGCACACATGATGTAGAGAAGTTACCTGACACTGGATCTGTTGCAGTCCATGTTCTCTGTACTGTCTGAGCATTACAAGAAGATCCACCTGAAGAGGTTACTATATCATTATAAGTTACTATTGGATTACCACACATATTGCTTCCTGCACTTGCGAATCCTGTTCCTGAAATGTTAGGATGTGGAACCGTACCGGTTGGGCATCCGAAGTAATTAGAAGGACAATTTAATATTGGATTAGCATTACATGCCGTTGTGCAATTTACAGTTACTGTAAATGATGCAGTCCGTTGATTACCACAATTGTCTACTGCAGTATAAGTGACTGTTGTAGTTCCTTGTGGGAATGAAGAGCCACTATTAAAGTTAGAACTTGTACTCGCTATACCACAATTATCTGTTATGAACGGTGCATTCCAAGTCGCTTGTGCACTACATCCTGTACCTGTACCAGTCACAGTAATGTTAGAAGGTACATTGCTAATACTCGGTAGCTGAGTATCAGCTAATGTTATTGTCTGTACACAAGATGTAGAGAAGTTACCAGATACAGGATCTGTTGCTGTCCATGTACGTTGTATTGTCTGATTATTACATGATCCTCCAGAAGAAGAAATGACAACGTCATTACTTGTTATAATAGGATTTCCACACATATTGCTACCAGGTGTTGCAGTTGCTGTTCCAGACACACTTGCTGATGGTGCAGATGTAGAAGGACAACCGAAGTAGTTAGATGGACAAGATATGATCGGACTGCTATTACAACCTACACATTGTATTGTTATCTGAAAAGCAGCAGTCGATTGATTACCACAATTATCTACTGCAGTATAAGTCACTAATGTAGATCCCTGTGGGAAAGTCATGCCACTATTAAAGTTAGATGTAAAGCTTGCAACTCCACAGTCATCAGTTGCACTCGGTGCTGTCCATGATACTGGAGTAGAACAATTAGTACCATTCACAGGAATAACCATATCTGGTGGGATATTGGTTATAGATGGAGGTTGTGTATCTAATGATGATATTGTCTGTACACACGAAGAAGTGAAAGAACTATTTGTCGGGTCAGTTGCCGTCCATGTTCTCGTAATGAAAACATTAGACCCGTTACAACCTCCTTGGTTATTAGTATTATCTGCAAATGTTATTGTCGGAGTCGGACAAGAAGGATCAGCAGTAGTTGCTGTAGCCATTCCCGTAGTCGACGGGGTAGTACCACCTCCTGGGCAAGCTACTATATTGCCTGGGCAGAAGATATTCGGAGTCGTACAACAAGATCCTCCAACTGTTACAGTAAAGGAACAAGTCGTTATCTGATCGCAAAAATCTGAGGCTTCATATCTGACGGTAGTCGTTCCTACTGGAAATGAAGAACCTGCAAAATGAGTTGTTGTAAAATACTCAACACCACAATCATCAGTAGCGGTAGGGATGTTCCATACAGCGATACCATCACAATTGTCAGCAAGATCTACTGTAATGTTAGAAGGACAATTATTAATAACTGGCGCCGATGTATCTTCTAATATCAACGTCTGCTGACAAGAAGAGTGTAATTTAATACTCGCTGATCCAGATGGATAAGTTGCATCCCATGTTCTATGAATCATCACCATACAGTTGGAATTAGAGACGATCTCATCAGAATAAGTAACGATAGGTGTCGGACAAAATTGGTCCCCAGGCTGCGCTGTAGCAAAACCTGTGTTAGAAGGATCCAAGTTATCTCCTACACATCCTAAATAAGTGGATGGACAAGCCATCATAGGAGCTGTTAGACACATGGCTTTAAAATCCATTTGTGCCTCAGGAATATCTGCATTAAGACAAAAATCCGCTTCCGGATTGTTTGCATTGACATTCGTCAGCATCATCAACGACGCAATGAAAAACGCAAATACATTCGGTAAAGTAATTCTCATTTTCTAAATTTTATTATGACTATTGAATTTCTTAGATGTGGTAAAAATCGAACGGATCAGCGCCAATTTCCACCATGAATACGTTTGAACATAGCCAAACGCTTCTTTTTATTATAAAAAATATGTTAAATCCTGTTTAGGATTATACTTACTGTGATAGGATTGTAAAATTTAAATATTTTAATTTATAAACAACTGATAACGTTATAGTTATAAATTACAAATATTTATAATGTAAACTTATGAATTTTTATTCATTTAGAGGTTATTTGTGGTCAAAATCGACCTATAATAACATCTCAGGAAGAAAGTCTGTAAGTTTTTCCGTAAGTAGCTTATTGCTTTCTATGTTATTTTGACTTTAGAATCCATTTAAGTCACCTGTCTTTACTCCAATAAACTCAATATTCTGAGTTTGGCCAGGCATTAGAGGAGCTGCAATTTCATCTGTGGTAAATTGGTAAGAAGGGACATTAGGAAATACTAAATCTTTTCTAAGGATAACACGTTGTATAGTGAATAAGTCTAATGCTGTAAGGGCGTTATCTCCATCAACATCCCCCGCAATGAGTAACAGTGGGTCCGTAATAAGTTCTTTATTCAGAATATGTCTGACAACGACGAATATATCTAATGCAGATACTTGATCTGCAACATCGTCTGTCTTACTTACACGGAAGTAAGGTGTTGTAATTCCAGGAAATTCCGCATTTATATCATTGATAACCAATGGGTTATAAATGTCTATAGGATAAGATACAGTACCGTCTTGAGATTCCAATGTGAGTATAGGATTATCTATGTCATTATCAAAAAGATTCTTTACCTCAAAAGTAAAGATAGATGGATCAGGGTTGCTGCTACCCATTCCTGTAGCTCCAGTATCTGCAATTGCTTGGCTTAGAGCAGGTATTCTTTCTACTCCACTTCCAGGTGTCGGGAATGTTACACTACCATCTGGAGCTATTACTGCAAAGCTCGGCGTTCCGTAATAAGGGCCAAAATCTCCAGATAATAATGGTGCCACTGCCGTCAGAGAGCCACCATCATTACCAGCTCCTGGAAAAGTAAGGCTATGTCTGTTCTTATAGGTTGCAACATTACTGTTGCTATCTGAAGTTCGTACACTTAATTCAAAAAACTGAACATCAAACTGACCCTCTCCCCATTCTTCGTATAACTCTTGTACTGAAGGAGCTATAGCGTTACATGGCGGACAGGCTACGAAGAATACTTTAATAACTACAGTTTTACCTTGATCGAGATAGTCTTGGTATAATGTGTGATCATTTCCGTCAGAATCTGTGATAGTAAAGTCGGGGTAGGATTGACTATATAATGATGCAAAAGCGAAAAAACTAAAAAGTATGGTTGTAATTATTGATTTTTGCATGGTGTATAGATTGTTTATTACAAATACTTCACATTATTGAAAGCTCAATTTCACGATATCGTCAATGTCAATTATCAGGATATTTGGGATTTTCAGACTTTGCTACATGAAGAATTGCGAAAGTCTAAAAATACAACGTCTCAACCGCAGATAAGTCCCAAAGCTAAGGCTAAAATTTTGAATCACATTGTCTTTTCCGAACATAATCACGTGATTACTCTGGGTAAAAGTGCTGATGAAGCAAATCTATTAAGTACCGAAAAGACACTTATTGATAAGGGTGTAGAGCTTTATAATATAAATAGAGGAGGTGACATTACCTATCATGGCCCTGGGCAGATAACTGGCTATCTCATCATGGATCTGGAATTATTATATAGGGATGTCCATAGGTATGTCAGAAATATCGAAGATTGTATTATTAGATTATTGACCGATTATGGTATAAATGGAGAGAGAATAGCTGAGTATACAGGAGTCTGGATTACAGATTCTGCGGGATCTCGTAAGATATGTGCAATAGGTGTACATCTAAGTAGATGGGTCAGTATGCACGGTTTTGGTTTTAATGTAAATACTGACTTGAGCTACTTTGATAATATCATACCATGCGGTATCGATCAGGCTGATATTTCAGTGACTTCATTAAGTCATGAGATCGGACGAGGAGTGGATATAGCGGAGATAAAAAAAGCACTGATGAGCCATATCTGCGCAGTCTTTGGAATCGAGATCATATAATTTTCTGCAGGTGTATATTTTTCGAATTTTTATATGGAAAGTCTTATGGCCTTTTCTCTTTTGATTCTGGACAACCGTTATTAGTCCTGACACCTTTCTTATTAGGGCAATCATCTAAATGATCTGGTACACCATCATCGTCATTGTCTGGACAACCATAAGTCTTAGCTGGTCCAGCGATCTGTGGACAATTATCATAGCTATCCATAATTCCATCTCCATCAAAGTCTGGACAACCAAATAGTAATCTGGATCCAGGAATTTCTGGACATTCATCCTGAGAGTCAGGTATGCCATCTCCGTCGATATCTGCAGATTCTATCTGTAGTCGGAAGCCTATATTAATACCGCATATCTGATAGGCGTCATTCTTATCTGGATTAGCAGCTTCGCTGATGCCATCTAAGTAATCGCTTACAGGCAGTCTAAGATTATAGAAGAGATCCGTCCAGATATATTCTGATATTTCCATCCTGATGCCTAAGCCCATAGGAAATTGTATTCCACCTGCAGAGCCTTGCTCCTGGTCGAGTAGGACATCATTCATCCGAGATGGGTGGGGGTTACCCCAGTCTCTCATATTCTCATCATCCGTAATAGACGCATAGCCTATACCTCCCATTAAGTATGGGTAGATCAGTACCTGACTTTTACTTCTATTTATAATTGTATTGTCGTCGTAGAAAAGATGCTGGAATCTATATTCTACCTGCAAAGCAAATTCTGATATTTGAGATCTATACATGTAGTCTCTGATGACATGCTGTGGTCCCCACTCTGCCTTATCTGCGAGATCAGAATCATCACCTTCTATTTCGGTGCCTCGATATTGTAATCTGATTCCCAGCTTCGGATTTACGCTGTAGGAGACATTTAGACCATAGGCCAATTTAGTATTTTCTAAAAATCCTAATCCATGCCTTCCCCAACTTGCTGCGTCACCACCATGACTCGACATACCTAACATTATACCTAAGTCTACATGCTTCTGCGAGGACAATAATGCCGGCAGCAGAGCTAAGTATAATAGGGCTATTACAAGCTTCTTCATGGTCAGATTGGTATAATTAATTAACGTATCTCAGTCTTCTTATGTGATAAATATAATATAAATTATCACTTAGCCATACATGGTAAGCCCTGTATGTATTTTAAGACCTACTCCATGAGCTTATCCATCTTTTTGCGAAAGGAATTATCAAAAGATTTAAATTTAGAAGTTGCAGGTCCATTAAATCCAGTATGGATATCTAAGATCTGATTTTCCTTATCTACAATGAGTAATGTAGGGTAAGAGTATATCGTATCTAAGAAACTTAGAGCTTCAGAGTTATCTTTCTTATTGGCATATCCTGCGTATAGTATAGGCCAGTTAATATCCATCGAATTTTTATAATTTTTTATCGCCGCAATCGATTTTGATTCATCTTTGTATCTCTCAAATGACAGGCTGAAGATTTCTATTTCTGGATATGAAGCTTTTATTTTTTTGAGATAGTTTGCTTCATCTCTACAATTGGGGCACCAGGTTCCCATGATGCTTATAAGCTTGTTCTTTTCTCTGTATTGCGGATCATTGATACTGACAAGCTGACCTTCTGAGTTTTTGTATTGGAAGTCAACGGGCTGGTTGCCTATCGCCTTCGTCATAAGATAGGGATCTTGCAGCGAAGTATCTTTTGATTTCTTTGTAGCTATCCAATTACACTTATAATGCTTACCACTTCTGAACTCACCATAGATTGTATCTTGACTGACAGAACCATTAAAAAGAAATGCATGTGCTCCATCGAATACTGATAACCTTAACTTATCTCCATAAGCGTTACCGTCTAAGTATCTGTAGTCTCCGGTCTCTGTAAGAAACGTACCGCTTAACTTATTGCCTTCTTGCTGAAATTCTCCGATTGCGGGATAGCTATTTTCTGAATTATCAAAGTCGAATATGACATCCCATTCTCCATCAAAGTCGTATGTATCCGCAACATCATGATCTATAAATCTATGCTTTTGCCCATACTGTATGAGAACAGGAATTGTATATCCTTCTTTGTAATTTACATTCCAATATCCTTCTATAAAGTTTTCCTCATAGAATGCATTAATTCTTGTGTCAAATGCTGTAAAATCTAAAAGTAATGTGTCTTTAGCTGAGGTGTTATCTCTCTCAAAATGAATATTCTCCACTGGTATCTTTTCTTTTCCATTGACGAGATATACGTTCATCTTTTCATCTACATATTCTACTTCCAGGTTAAATGGTAACTCGAAGTAATCTATAATTTTCTGGTCAGCTTCTGATAATCCAGGAGTCAGAGGAGCGGCATCTGGGTCTGTAATTTTAAGTATCCCTCTCCATTGTCCAGGTGGTAGTTTGGTATAAGGATTATTAACCTGTATGCAAGATGTTATACATGTAATTATAAGTAAGAGCGGTAATATAGATTGAGATATTTTCATAGTATGGATAAGATTATAAATGGTCTTCTACCATCGGATTATTCTGATGAAAACGATTACAAAATTAGAAAGTCGGGCAGAATGCATTTTCGTTAGAGTGTATGCCAGAAAACCTCAGCGATAGTTCAAAAGTATTAAACCCAAATGGTGATGATAAGGTGTCCCGAAGACCGATATCATATGAAAAGCCAAGTATAAATAGACCTTGTCTTATACCGACGAGTGGCGTAATATTTTCTATGTGCCCACCATTGAGATCATTAAGATACGTGATCCAAGCCCCTAATATGATGGAGGTCTGTTGCTCCTGGAATGTATACTCGATGTTAGTCCCTAAGTCGAGCTGGTTATCTTCTGATTGTTGCTGATAGACGACTCTCGGTTGTAATGATAATCTATAGGAAAGCTGCTGTTCCATGCTTGCATGTATAACATATCTTCGACTAAGACTCTGACTGATATCTGTAGAAGGATTGATATTGTCACTTCTACTGAAGTAAGAAATATTAGGTTGTGTAAGATGGTGTGCTGCAGCACCGAAGTAATAGCTGGTTTTATCTACATTGATATAGTAATTAAGTCCTAATGAGACATCCATCGTCCCAATATTGTTAGGTGGCAGATTTTCTCCCGTCTCTAAGTTAAAGGCATTAATCTGATTAAACTGGTCTTGGAATGTGAGATTATCATAATTGATGTTTCTCTGGATTATTCCCAGCTTAGTGCCTGCGGCGAGGTAGGATTTATTTTTAGCTCCTAATCTTTTATGATAAGAAAAGTAAGCTGAAATCTTATTAGTATTAGTCTGGAATTCTGCAACTCTATCACTCACGAATAATAATCCTAATCCAAAGTGATCTTTAGTCCTTCGGTTCCCAAATTTCATCTTGAATCGGGTATCTCCTCCTGCTGCAAATGTCTTGTAAGGAGACTCGAGATTATTAGACCACTGATCTCTGTGTATAGCTGTCATTCTATAAGTGCCCTCATAGGCACCCGAAAGTGCAGGATTCATATGCATCGGTAATGCATAGAATTGAGAGAAATGCTCATCTTGCCCAGAAAGGGAGACTGCAGTGAATAGGATGAATATAATTGAGGTATACTTTATCACGATACAAATCTAATAATAGAAAATCACACTTAGACTATCACACAAGGTAATCTAACGGATAGTATCGGATAAAATTCTACTTAGAAAATATTATTAGACTTATAGCTGTGAGGTAAGCATTGGATTATTGACTAATAAGCATGTCCTCAGCCAATACTTATCTATTAATTCTACCACCTCAAAAACATGATCTATGTCTAATGGTTTATACATATATGCATTAGCTCCATATTCATAACATTTATCTATATCATTAAGCAGATTAGAAGTTGTGAATACTACAATTGGGATCTTTCTAAAGACTGGGTCTTGTTTAATAACCTTAATGACATCTTGACCAGTTACCTTCGGTAAGTTAAGGTCGGTAACTATTAATTCGGGAAGATCCTTGTAATGTCCTTTCTTTTTTTCTTCAAAGAAATCGAGCATCTCCTGACCATCAGTGACATAGTCTAAATCTATGGCTAACTGTTGGTGAGAAATTGCTTCTTCAAAAAGACGTATGTCTGCAACATTGTCCTCTATATATAGGATTTTTTTTATTTCAGCATTTTTCATTGCTAAGCAAATAGTGTAAGTGTAGGAATAAGAATATTAGGGTAACGGGCTTACAGTGTTTGACGCAAATTACTTTATAAGTCACATCTGACAATCTGTGTAATTATTAGATCAAACGCTAAGCCATATAAAAAGGTTGTAGCTGATCTGATCCTATATTTATAATAAATAAGGAGTTCCTTGAATATTAAGTAGTTACAATGTAATATTTTGTAGGGTCTTTGTAGACTATACTAAGCTATTTTAACTCCTATGTTACATGTTATCCTCTAATTCCCTAATACGACTAAGTATCACAGTTGACAATAAATTATAGTTACTTTCGACCTTTGTAATTTTCGTTCTTCATCTTTTGCATCACTTCATTTTATTTTGATAGTCTAATCGGATTCATTGAAAGAAAAAAACCTTCTTCTTATCGTTCTCTCCTTTGCTGCAATATATATTATATGGGGCAGCACTTATCTTTTCTCAGCATTTGCTATAGAGGAGATACCTGCTTTTAGGGCATGTGGAATTAGGTATACGATTGCTAGCCTCATCATTTTTCTATTGCTTTCTATTAGAGGTATTAAAATCAAGCCTACCAGAACCGAATTAATCAATGCATGTAAAGCTGGATTAATGTTTATAGGATTAGGAACTGGAGGGGCCATTTGGGCACTTAACCATCTGGATACAGGATTGACTGCGTTGATCATTTCAGGTGAGCCATTACTGATTGTTTTTCTGATTTGGATAATAAATGGTCAGAGACCCAAGATGCAGACAGTCTTAGGTATTATATTAGGAATTGCAGGAATGTTTCTGCTGATCAGTCAGAGAGAATTAGTGAGTAGTAATAATCAGTGGTTAGGTATATTTGTGATTTTCTTATCTATGTTGGCATGGGGCATCGGCTCTATATACGTCAGCAAAGCGCCACTTCCTAAGTCTCAGTTTCTTAATTCGGCGATACAGATGAGTGTGGGTGGTATAGTGACATTTGCCTTGAGTCTATTAATAGGAGAGTCAGGTATTCCGCTTACAGAGGTCAGCAATCTGACCATATTATCTGTGGCATATCTTATTATTTTCGGATCTATCATCGCTTTTACTGCATTCAATTATTTACTTAAGACAGTTTCTACTGAGAAAGTAGTGACTAATACTTATGTCAATCCAATTATCGCGATGTTATTAGGCTATTATTATAGAGATGAGATTATCTCTAATCAGTCTATTTTTGCTGCAGTGGTGATGATCATGGGAGTATTCATTATCAATAGTTACAAAGCTAAAATACCCAAAAAAGAAGCCTCGCAATGATGTCATTGCGAGGCGGAATATACTTTATAGAAGTGATCTTAGAAGATCATTAATATTCATCTTCATTAAATAGAAAATCGTCTTTTCTCGGGAAATCAGGCCATATTTCTACCATATTATCGTAAGAATCTCCTTCATCCTCGATTTGTTGTAGGTTTTCCATAACCTCTAATGGTGCACCTGTTCTGATAGCATAGTCGATTAACTCATCACGAGTCGCTGGCCATGGAGCATCTTCTAAATGATGTGCTAATTCTAAAGTCCAATACATATTATAAATAATTAAAACATTAATAAAAAACAGAGATTAGGGTCTCTAATTTGACGCAAAAGTATTAAAAAAAACGTATCGGCAAAATAATTCTTTATAAAAAATTACACCATGTGTAAATAACTGTAATTCAGTAATTTATGATGGTTGTCTCCTGCTCTTTTAGCCTTGCAATTGTATAACTACTGTATCTAAAAAATAATTCCCAGATTGATTACAATATTAACATTGCATCACCATAAGAGAAGAATCTGTATTTTTTCTTAATCGCTTCCTGATATGCATCCATTATCAGGTCTCTTCCAGCAAATGCTGATACCATAATAACTAATGAAGACTTCGGTAAGTGAAAATTAGTGATCATGCAATTAGCAATGCTAAACTCATAAGGGTGATAGATGAAAGTATTAGTCCATCCTTCTGCTGGCTTAAGCAATCCATTAGCTGATACTGCGGACTCTATAGCTCTCATAGAAGTCGTACCTACACTACACACTTTTCTCTTTTTCTTTATTGCCTTATTCACGACTTCAGATGTGCCTTCAGTAATCTGGAAGTATTCAGCTTCCATCTTATGCTTAGATAAATCTTCTACTTCGATATCTCTAAATGTGCCTAAGCCCACGTGCAAGGTTACCTGAGGTAACTCTACACCCTTTATTTCTAACCTTTTAATTAGGCTCTTACTGAAGTGTAATCCTGCAGTCGGAGCGGCAACAGCTCCTAAGTTAGAAGCATATACTGTCTGATACCTTTCTGTATCTATTTGTTCTGGTTCTCTATTCAGATACTTAGGTATAGGTGTATTGCCTAATTTTCTCAAGATCTCACGATACTCATCTTCCTCACCGTCATAGAAGAATCTTATGGTTCTTCCTCGTGATGTGGTATTATCTACAACCTCAGCCACAAGGACCTCGTTACCTTCCTCATCTGCGAAGTATAACTTATTACCTACTCTTATCTTTCTTGCAGGATCTACGAGTACATCCCATAGACGGGCTTCCTTGTTAAGCTCTCTGAGTAAGAAGACCTCGATCTGAGCACCTGTCTTCTCCTTCTTACCGAATAATCTTGCTGGAAAGACCTTAGTATTATTAAATATCATACAATCATCCTCATCAAAATACTCCAAGATGTCCTTAAACATCCTGTGCTCTATCTTACCTGTGTCTCGATGTAATACCATCAATTTAGCCTCATCTCTCTCCTTAGCAGGGTATTGAGCTATGTAGCCTTCAGGTAATTCGAAATCGAATGTGGATAATTTAGTCTTCATGTATGATAACTTTTTATTAAAAAAGTGGATTTTAAAGAGCGGCAAAATTAAAAAAATCCCTAAGAAATAGGGCTTTGCGCTGACTTTAATACAATGATTAGCAGATTAATAAAGTTCATTCATCTAATAATTTACTTTTCCATTGCCACCTTTCTGTATTTTTAGGACATGGTTACTCTCATAAAGGTCATATTAGAAAGTGTCAGACAAGCCTTCCAGTCGCTGATAGGCAATAAGCTTAGGACCTTCCTATCCCTTATAGGCATTACGATAGGCATATTCTGCATTATATCCGTTAAGTCTGCGGTAGATTCCCTACAGAAGAATGTCATGGCAGGATTTGCTGAGATAGGAAATAATGTTGTCTATGTAGAGAAGTATCCATGGAATGAGGATTGGAGTAATAGCTACTGGAAGTATATGAAGCGTCCAGAGCCATCACTACAAGATCTGGAAGTGATACTGGATAAGTCAGAGTATACTGACAAAGCTTCCTACAATATATTCACAGGAGGAAAGACAGTCAGTTATAAATCCAGCTCAGTGTCGGGAGCTTTTATCATGGGGACATCTTACGACTTTCAGGAAATACAAAAACTGGAATTTGCAAAAGGTAGATATTTCAATACCCTAGAATCTAACTCTGGTACTAATAAGGTTGTTCTTGGACATACAGTCGCTCAAGAACTCTTCCAGTCATTAGAACCTGTAGGCAAGCAAGTCAAATTGTTTGGTCAGAAATTCACCGTAGTGGGTGTCTTAGAGGAAGAAGGGGAGAGCATGTTTAATTTTATAAATTTTGATGAGGTTGTATGGATGCCTCTGACGACTGCAAGAAGATTTATCAATATCGGACCCAAGAGCCAAATAGGTAGATCACTCGTAATAAAAGCCTACGAAGAAGTGCCACTGGATGAACTTAAAAGCGAACTCACAGGAATATTAAGATCACAAAGAAGAGTGAGACCAAGAGAAGACGATAACTTCTCACTAATGGAAATGACAGCGCTTAATGATGTGGTGGATGGGTTTTTTGCCATACTGAATCTGGCAGGCATTGTGATAGGCGGTTTTGCCTTAGTGGTAGGCATGTTCAGTGTGGCTAATATCATGTTCGTCTCGGTAAAAGAAAGAACCAATATAATCGGAATTAAAAAGGCTCTAGGTGCTAAAAATTACATCGTCCTTATGGAGTTCCTCATAGAGTCTATCGTACTATGTATCTTAGGTGGAATGGCAGGGATCTTAATGACTTACGGAGTACTATCACTAATCGCTAAGTTGGCAGATTTTGATATGGCGCTAACTTTTAATAATGCTGTCATAGGTGTAGTGGTTAGTGTGATTGTAGGTATTATTGCAGGTATTATTCCTGCATTTATTGCTTCTAATCTGGATCCTGTGGAGGCGATTAGGAAGTGATTGCTAAAATCCGTTCTATTTTCTATAACAGGTAAAGAAGTCTCAACTATATGTGTCCGCCTTCGGTGGAAGCTGAGACGAATATATATATCATAATAACTATGGTTGAGTCTTTCGATAATAACTTTCAGTGTCTGATTACAGATGATAAAGGGTATGGTGGAATAGGGATGTTAAATAGGGATGTTCAGACTTACCCCAACCTCATTGCAATCAGGAACTTATAACATAACTAATCACGCTCTTTAGGCATGTTCATAAATTGCGCAAAAGCTTTAAAATCAAGATATTAAGTATTATCTTAATGCAAAAGAAAACCCCGTTTTTTACGTTGGTAGCGGAAAAACGGGGTAATCTAAAAAGCAATAAGATGAAAATACGACGAATTTCTGACTTCCAATCGAGAATATCTTTTCCAAATTTTGACAATCACTACGATAAGCACCTCCAATCTTTTCGATCCACAGAACTTGGTTTAATTTAT